>Ga0209374_1000456_pt1 | contig 45195 bp, 68 predicted proteins | sample SaaInlLV_DNA_10m_FD_184683 | JGI IMG/M metagenome (GOLD analysis project Ga0209374, IMG submission 184683) | Marine microbial communities from expanding oxygen minimum zones in the Saanich Inlet - SI075_LV_DNA_10m (SPAdes) (version 2) | ecosystem: Environmental > Aquatic > Marine > Unclassified ... | reverse complement strand
CAATAGAAATGGTCACCGCAAGCATCAATCTCTGACTGTGGGTAACCTTCGGCTTTAAGCCAGGATATCACATTAAAATCACTGCCTAGCGTATGGTATTCTTCATGAACAGGTTTAGGAAACCCATACTTCCATCCACTAGGTGGATCACACATTGTTACTTTACTCATAACTCTCTCCCGTCTGACGGAAGAAGTTCTCACTCCAAAATGCTTTATCGTCAATCCAAATGTCGTAGTTTTCTTTTTCGCCAACACTTAGTTCGTGAAATTTACATCCCCACTTAATGAGTTGTTCTTTAGTCAAGTCATAATAGTCAATACCACTTACACAACCTCGAGCAGTCATGTACTTAATTGTATGCCCATCATTAAATAACTGATTTACCCTAATAATTCTTTGTGGGATAGGAATGTGGTTTGCATAGTCTTTTTTACCGCCACTATCAGGGATAATAACTTCGTGACAAATAGTACCATCAATATCAATAACATACTTCATTAATCTCTTCTTTCAATATCTTCTTCACTGAGTTCAGATCCCATCCAAACCTCAATTACTTTTGCAGTAACATCGCCTACATTGTGTGCTTTATGCCACGTGTGTACTGGAATATCAATGCTGTCTCCTGACTGATAAGTTTTACTTTCCTTATCTCCGTTAGCAAACTCCAAGTCCATACGTATACTTCCTTGCACCACATGCCAGTGTTCACTTCTAATTAGATGTCTTTGATCACTAAGTGCCTTGTCAACATCAAATGCAAGCTCTTTAACTTGCCATTCAGTATTGCGATCCAGTACTGTGTAAGTACCCCAAGCACGTTGTGTTGTAGGCTGATTCCATTTTTTAAGGATCCAACTACTGCTATTCTTTTTATCTTCTCCTCCAACTCCGAACTCAAAGATAAGATTTTCATCTTTGATCCGCATTTCGGGAATTTCATCTGCTGTACGATCTCCGCCATTGGCAAAGATCACGTCACTGTAACTGTACATATCAAGCACTTGTTGAATTGCATCACATGCACTGCCATCATCGTCATTAAACGCCAAAACACTGTCCACACAACCTAGGCTTTCCACAATTTTTTGTCGTTCCTCAAATGGCATGAAAGCCTGGCCCTTCTTTCGTTCGAGCCAGGCATCACTATTAATACCAACAATCAACATATCCCCAAGCCGCTTTGCGGATTCGAGATATGCAATATGTCCGCTATGTATGGGATCAAACCCACCAGTAACTAGTACAATACGATTCATGCGGCAGTCTTTTCTAGTTCTGCTTTTAGTTCATCCACCCGTTCACGCAATACGCTTACAGTAGTGCGCAAATGTCCTGTGGCTGTTGGTTGAAATTTGCTTTCTAGTAGTGCAATTTCTTCCATCAGCACCATAAGTCTATCAAGTTTAGTCATTTAAACCTCCAAAGTTTCTAAAAATTCTCCTGCAGCTTCTTCTTGCTCAGGAGTAAGTTCATCTGATTCGCCCAAGTATTGATCTTCTACTTCAAACAATCCGTTAAAACTGTCTGTACTAGAACTTAGACTCTTTTGTCCGTTAAAGTTAGCAAGCATTGGGCCAGCTTCATCCAACATCTGCATTGGTGTTTCACTACGGAATAGTTGATCAATAAACTGTGACATGTATATAATGTTACGTGGAACATACGGACTAAACTGTTCTTCTTTACTACTGGATTTAAGTTTGCGCCAGTGCTTGTAGTTTGTATCTACTGTAGCACTTACCATATCAGTTAATGAGTTCGCACGTTGCACACTTTCAATATGACTATACACATTGTGTGACATTAGCAAGAAGTAGCTGAAACTATCCCAACTTGTTTTACCTTCTTTGCCAATTTTATTCAACATACCAGGTGCATAGTGACAAATGTCTCCCAAGTTCATACGTTCGCCAATTGGGCTACCATATGGGAATGGAATCTTACTACCAGCCAAACGTTTGTTGTCCATTGCTTTATCCATCACATAACCAAAGCGATCGCTTTTGTGTACGTGTTGTGTATACATAGTACCATTTGCTGTTGCCAAGAAAGGCGATGCACAGTCAAACATTACTTGAACATCTTCGTTTACATGCTCACGCAATGCACGTTGGATTGCTGTATAGGCTGTTGCCCATTCCAATCTACCAATACCCAAGTAGTGTAGCACATCACGTTTGCCACGCTCTAGTTGCTGATCATCACGCATCTTAATAAGTGTACGCAATACAATATTAATATCGTTCTTGGCACTACCACCAAACGCAAAGCCTTCCAAATCATGGTGCTTCATAGTTTCATACCAGTGTTCTGCTTCAGCCCAATTACGGCCCTGCATAACATTTAAGTATTTTGTTTGATACTTGCGATTCTTCTTAAACCAGTTTACATTAAAGTCTGTAAACTCCAAACACTGATTAAAACTTGTAATACCAGTACGTCCACTAAATGTAGGATCTGCCGCCAGTGTTGGAATATCCAGGATCATACTATAATCGCCTGTGTGTTCCAACCAGTTTAAGATCTTGTGACGTAAACTGTCATCAGTTTTAAAGTTAGCCCAATCACACTGGATAACGCCTTTAATGATCTGGAACCCGCCACTATCGCAAAGCATAAAGCTCTTGTTGCGATCTCGACCTTGTACCATAGCATCTGCATCATTGGCTTTATCTAAATTAAGTTGAGCATGTCCTGCTGAGTAAAGCCCCCACTTATAGTTGTAGTAAGCATCAGGATTGAGGAAGTTACACCCCTCAATACCTTGCTCAAACCCTGCTGGAATACGATCAGCAGGAACCGCATTAGGATTCAGTCGTTGTTTAGCAACATAGTTATTATAGAATGTACTAATACTAGGCAGGAATACTGCATAGTCTTTGTTACTTTCTGTTAAGTTTACTTTAGTAGCTGTCATACCCAATCCCTATACTGTGAGTGCAGGAAGGATATAATCATATTTTGCCATACCACTGTCTACACTGATCTGCAATGCACCACGCTTACTAATTTGCATTACACACGCACCACTCATTCCTAGTTTTAGGATTGCTAATACTTGTGCTAGTGGCCATGCATAGCCTTCAGTAATCTCACCATTTACATTTTGTGCAAATGTACGCTTACCAGTGTAACTACCATCTGCTGCACCAACTGTGACAATAAGATTGCCTTCTTCAGTTTTAACAGTAAAGTTTGGCTCAATGCCTCCGTAAATGCCTGCTACTTGTTGTAGTTCACTTACTTTTGCTTTAGTGGGCTCAAATGTTACATCCCAGTCCACACCTTTAAACTTTACAGTTTGTAGTGTTTGGTCAATAATTTCTTTGCTCATAAAGCGATAGCGGTCAGTATTGTTTGTGCTATCTTTAAACAATAAATGATCCGGTGCTTGCACACCATTTCGTTCACGTTTTACAACTTCTACAGTTGCATCTTCGCCTGCATAGTTAGGCAGTTTGCTTACGCCACTTAGAAAACCTAAGTTGCCCAATCCAAACTCGCCAATAAAATCAGGCTGTACATTGTGTAATTTTGCTTTAAGGATCACTGTGCGATCACTGTCCATTGCATCTAGTGTTGTTTCACTATCTGTACCAGTAACCTTTACGTTTTCAATAAAACCTAATCCTGCTGTGTGTTTTACCACATCTGCAATAACGTCTTTCATATAGACTTCTCCTTTAGTGTATTAATATTATTATACATGATATTTAGACCATGTCAAGAAAAAAGATAGAAAACGGCCATTTATTGACCGTTTTCCAAGTTGCTACGCTGTAGCGGTCCATGGATACTGGAATGTACCGACATGGATTTTTAGTTTCTTAGGACTACGATCAATACTAAATTTAACAGCAATGTCGTAGGTAATTGCAGTATTTCGATTAGTACTAGTAATCTGATACTCTTTTATCTTGCCAAACCTACGTAGGTCTCCAAGATATGCGTTAAAAAGATGATACACAGGACCACTTTGTTCTTGTGACAGAACGCCGTCCCATGGCTCGATGATCTTCAACAAGTCAAATTTGACATCGTTGATATTTACGAAGTTATTTCGTGCCATAACTACTTACCCTTTAAATTCTAGAGTTGCACCATTCTCGCCATCCTCTGAAACTGTGATGGTCATATCACGGCCTGGATAACGATTGTTAATTTGTTCTGCCAAATCTTCAGCAATCATTTCACATGATTTATGATTCAGTGACAAAACTTCTTCTACGTCATAAAGACGTTCCATCCAGCGTTTAAACTGGATAAATTCAATATCCCTATCGTCATGGAATACTTCAATCTCCACCTTAAAGTGGAATATATGACGGTGTGGAACTCCAAGGAACGATACATCGTCCCAACCGCCGGTTGCTAATTTAGGGTCATCCAACGCCGCTGGATATAAGTGTACACCCTCCTTGCGGAAAGTAACCCAAATTTTACTTTTCAGTTTTTGCATCAGTCTTCTCAGATTCATCTACAATTGTTAAACCTTTTTCAAGGCGTTGCATTGTTTGCAATAATTCCCATAGCTTCCAGTCCATGCTTTTAGCAAGTTCTAAAAACTGCTTCTGGATATCATTTGCATCCATTTGTTCATCAGATACCTCATCTTCGATAAGGCGGATCTTTTTAACCATAATCTTACTCCTGTGTATTGGTTGTTATCATACGTTTGTATTTTACAATTTCATCGTTTAGCTTGACTTTGTTCTGTTTCATATTGTTAATAATTTCATCATTAACCCTTTCAGCATAACAAACTTCTATGCGTGTGTCAAGCTCTTTTTTCTTTTGGTACAAGCTATCTACATGTCGTTGTGCTTTTTCTGCAGTCATTTTACTCATATTTCCCCCTATCCAAAATCAAATAAATCACCAAAGGTATTGTTGTCATGAGCACTCTTTAAGTCCCACTTCAGCACACCCAAAAGGTTTTCAATCTTTTTAGTAATTATTGCAGTCTCCATTGCATCGTCATCAAAAGGCAATTCCTTAAACCAGTCTGGTATACGCTTTTCATCTGTGGGTATACCAACACTTGTCATGTTTAACGGATTGCTTTTCAACTTACAGACAATAGTTTTCATACCATCTGTAATCTCCATACTATAAGCATCACTATTCATTTTGCGAAGCCTATTGTAATTAATTGCGGCCAGTGCATGTCCAATACCACACTTGCCAGTTTTATCATACTTTGCAGTATGATTAGTTAAGTTGTTAACACGTTTGGGAGTACCTTTCTCCCAACCAGGTTTCTCACGAAACGGCTTTCTGAACTCTTTGATACGTGTGAGTACTGGTTGTTCTTCAACACCAGTAAGCACCATAACCAGTAGCTCATGTAAAAACTCTTGCATAAACTTGGGCGTATCACTACGCTTCAAGTCCAAGCCCATTGCTTTTACTTTGCCTGGTTTGCCATCAGTATCTTCACGATAACCTTCGTTATCATACACTAGGATAGCATAACGTTTCTTTTTAATAAAGATACCAGCAACACCTACAATTTCTCTAGCGGCGGCAATAATACTACCAAATTCACTTGGACAATTGTGTGCTTGGTTCATGTATCCTGGAAACGTTTCGTTTGCCGCTTCACATACTGCTTCATAATATTCAGTTACTTTGTCTTTTGTCCATTCAAGTTCTCCACTGTCAATCTGTGGCTTTAAAATAGGATATGCACTAAAGTATACGGAATCAGTATCACCATATATAATACTTTTACCAGTGTAATCATAAGTACCTTCAATAACACGATTAACTTCTGCCGCCATGTGTCTGGCAATACATCTGCCTGTTAGTGTTGTTGATTGTCCCAGTCTTTGATCAAAGAATCTACATCCAGGATTTAGCAACGCACCATACAAACTGTTCAAGTTAATCTTCTTAACCAACTGTCGTTTATCCCAAAACGCAAACTTATCAGCATCTACACCTTGTTGCTCTTTGGCATTCTTTTGTAGTATCTTACGTTCTGCGTACCACTGTTCCAGTAAGCCAGGGATAACACCTTTGGTGTTATGATGGAATATAGTACCATTTGCACTAAAGATCCACGGTTGTCCACTTAGGAATATCAAGTCATATATTTCAGCACCAGTTGCATCCAGTGTTGTTCCATCCTCAAAATCCAAATGTAGTATAGTTTCACGATCCTTGTCCATAACAAGTTCGTATTCTGGACAAGCAAACTTGCCCTCCCATGCCTCTGATACAGTTTTAAAGTCAGCCAACATTTCACGTGTAAACACATGGCGCACTTGTCCAACAATAGTTTCCGTACTCATATTACCTGCACGTAAAATACTAGGATATAGACTGTTTAAATCCATACTTGCTAGCCATTCATGCATACCCTTTACTGGAGTTGCAACATATGCACCTGCAGCCTGTGTATTGCCTTCATGACTACGTTTGTCTGGAACCTGCATACCACGTGCATGTGCCGCATTAATAATCGCCTGATCTGTTTGTGCAACCGCACCCATTGTTGTTTGTAGAAGCACTGTGTTTTCATGTGCTAGTACGTTTGCCAAGTCAATAAACTGTAGTTTCTTTTCCAGTTTGACCAGCAAGTCAACGTCTTGTCTGTTGTATCCAATAAACTTTTCAAAGTCATTGTTGTACAACTGATCCAGTGTGCCTTCATATTCAATCTTTGTTTCGCCTAGTTCATACTCTGCAATAGCATCCAAACTGTAGCTGTGCATTTCATGATATGTATACTTGCGATACAGTTGCAACATGTCCAAGTGTACACGCCCTACTGTATCAAATGTTTCTTGTGTTTTACCATAGCTGAGATACTCACGTCTTTTGGGATATTTGTCCCACAAACAAAAACGTCTAGTGTGTTCTTTACCCAACTGACGCTTAACACGATTTACAATGTATGGAATATCAAAGCCTTCGCTGTTCCAACCAGTTATTACATCTGCGTCATCAATAAGATCAAGAAACGTATTAAGTAGTTCCTTTTCATTATTCATTAACATGGTGTCTGGAAACTTTTCACAAATTGCTTGTGCTGTTTCTTGATCCAGTGTCTTGGGTGCAACTGCTAAACATATTGTACGATTTAGCCAACTAAGGTGTACTGCAATTGCAGTCACTGGATTAAAAGGATCTTCTGGAGGCGCAAAGCCCATGTCCTTGTTAAAGTCAACCTCAATATCAAAAAATGCAATGTTTAGTTCCGGTGCATCTGCTTTCAGATAGTTTTCTGCCAAACAGCGGAACACAGGATTCATATCGCTTTCAAAAAGTTGTTTGTGCGAATATAGCTTCTTCTCTCTTGCAAAGGTTTTGCCATTAGTACACGCAATGCGGCTTAATGGTTCGTTCCATATGCTTTTAAATTTACCCTTTGCGTCAGGATAATAAAAAACATAACGTGCTGGTAGCTGTTTATAAACACGCTTACCTCCAACACGCTCAACAATATTAATTATATCTTTGTCTCTATCAATGATGCCGTCTACGTAACTCATTAATGTTTTGCCTTATACCATTTGTAAAGTCCATATATGCTAATACCTAACCAAAATATCTCAAGGGTAATATTGGCAAGTACAGGTTTGTAATATAGATTAACAAACAACAATATTGCTACCATTGCATTATTAAAGCTATACCAAAAGCCTTTTGCGTTGATTCTATCTGTTTGTAATAAGAGGTAAGTGGTTACTAACAATAGTACTCCCATATTACCAAAAATATCACTCCAGTGTAGTGCGTAATAATCTACCAATATCCCATCGCCTTTCCGAACCCTATAATATTAACAAATGCAAAGTAGATTGTCAATACCAAAGGCCATGCTAACATACGTCTTTTATATGCTATGATTGCAGTGACACTGCCTATGAAGAAGCCTGGATATACGATTCGCATATCCGGAGCATCTGCACTCAGTGCCAGTGTTAAACTGGCGGCCACAGTAAAAACAAAACTGACTAGTTCATAATAAAATGCTGTCTTGTCTGTTTCCCAACTGTGCCGCCAGAAGTCAATTACTTTGTTCAAAGTGTTCTGCCAACTGTTTCCAAAATTGATTCTAGTTCATCAAAATCATCTTTTGCTCTACTAAATTCGGCTTTGTATGCAATACTAATTGCTTTGTTAAGCACCGCAGGTTTAATGTCTAGTTCTTCAGCAATTGCTGTAACTGTATCTTTAAGGCCTTCACGTAGTGCTTCCATTTCGCCTTTTACTTGAATGCCTTCGTTTACAAGCTGTTTTAGCTTGTTAACATCATCAGATGTAAATGTAGTCATGTTGAGTCATACTCCAGTTGTTGTTAATAATAATACTACTATACAGTGAAATTCACCGTATGTCAACTGTTTATTCTGATTTCCATATAGTCCAAGCACCATATGCAATTGCTGCATATGCGGCTAACTTAGCAAAAGGTCCTGCAATTAATACAATAACACCCACTGCTACAAGAGCGGCTCCATCCCATGATGTGCGCTCGTCCAATCTATCTTTAATCCAATTCTTCATTATTCTTCTCCCTGATGGTTGTGATCTTTAATTCTATCACTTAATTTTTTATCTAATCCTTGATGTGACACATCAATGTGTAAGTAGATCTCTTTCACGTGTTGGTCTAATTCATCAATCCAACTTTCAACTACATTGAAACTATTTTGTACTGTTGTTTGAAACTCTTCCATTTGTGTTGCAAATGTATCATTGATGCGAGTATCTTGACTGTCCACATGTACGCCTAACCCATCAATACGTTGGTTTGTTTCTAGTACTGCTGCAAGTGTTTTATCACTTAGTTCCTGAATATCTTTTTGTAGTTGTTTTACATCATTAATTAGTGTAACTTCTTTCTCAACGGCTGTTCTTGCTGTAAGTTCTGCCATCTCACTTTCAAGTTGACTGATTGTTTGCGCTTGTTGTGCTGTCCACCATACAAATGCACTCACTTGTAGTACAATTGCAACGACAACACCTATACTAAATTTAGTGTTCATTTTCGTTTCTCCAAAATGTCTTTTAAAACATTAGTTGCTGTGTTAGTAAAGCACCTGGGTGCTACACTATGTATTATTAGAGCAGGCACTACTAGTTGTAATTTAACTGCTGTCTTTAACGCTGTTGCCATGTGCTGTAATCCAGTTTGATCAACACTTTCTAAATGTAACTTGCACTGCTTACTGAACATTGTCGCCGACCATGTCAAACAATGCTGGACCAAAACTACTTGCGGCCCATCCTAGTGCAACAATAGTTACAACTCCATAGATTAACCATTTAATCTTAAAGTCATCAACCACCATCTTTAGTGCAATTAATTCATTGCCCAATACACGTACGGCTACTTCCATTTTGCCTGTGTTGTCTTGTTTATCTGCCATTATCTTTTCCCTTCAAGATGTTTTATACGCTTTTCAAGTTCATCGATCTTTCTTGTAACGTGTGGATATTTTTTGCGCCATGCATCCTCGGGTTGCTCTAACCAAGTCCAACCCCAACGTTTGACTAAAAAGTCTACTGTCAAATCAAACTTAGCATATAGCCATAGTCCTAATCGTGTACTTTGAAAATATGTACTAAATGCTAATCCAATTAACGATCCAGCTAATGCAGTATAAATCCACAATCTATCTGTCGCCATGTTCTCAATCATTTCCCACACATTACTTCTCCTTTGAGCAATTTTTACAATTGCAATTATAACAAACTTTTATGGTGTATAATCTACCATCATAATCAGTTTCGTCCCTGTGTAATGGACCCCCACAGTGTGATGGGTGTCCACAATTTTTACAGCTCATTAGGTTATCCCCATGGCCTTTAGTGTACTTGGGCCAACAATACCATCTGGTACCAGTCCACGACTGCGTTGCCATGCAATAACTGCCGCTTCTGTGCCTGGACCAAAGTCTCCGTCAGCTTTGGCGCCCAGTGCCTTTTGTACTGCTTTAACAGTTTCGCCTTTACTGCCTTTGCGTACTGTACTGTGTACAACTGCAGCTGGTTCCCAATGTCCACCTAACACTTCTAGTGCATGTTTATAATGTTTTTTGCGATCTGCTAGTCCAATAGTGCCACCGTTAATACGTTTAGTCATACCAGTGATGTCTTGCTTGTCAGCGTATCGGTTAATCTTGTTTGTATCCCAGAACCAACATGCACTTTCCAATGCACCCTTTTTGGTCTTTACATACTTAATTGCTTGTTCAGCACTGATACTTAGGCTATTACCAAACTTTGTGTAGTTGTGTCTACCAGTAAGTTGGATAACACCTCTGCCTCGGAACCTCCAGCCATCACCGCTATCAGTGTCGCCGTTGTCCATACGTGAAGCATAGATAACGTTGGCAATTTTTTCTGGCTGTCTGTGATATTCTTTTGCATTACGTCCAGCTCTTACAAAATACTTTCCAAAAATAGCATCTAATGCTTTGCTACTATAGTTTAAATTTTCCTGTAGAACTCGAAAGTTGTTGCTTTCATGAGCGCACTGTGCAATAAATCCTGCCACACGCTCTACTGTATTAATATCATAAAATGGAAGGATCTCTTCCATTGCTTCAAACCATTCATCGGTTTCAGAGTTTCCGCTTAATAACTCTCTGACCTGGTCTGCATTGAAGTCGAATACAAAACTCATAATGATTACCTCTCTGTTATGTATGTAGTTATTTATCGGTAATAGAAGCCAAGGCGTGGGTTTTGTAGTGTTCCGTCAGCATCTTCATAGTTTGGTTTAAACGTCCATTCCAACATCTCATTATACATCATGTGTTGATCCTGCTCGGTGTCAGCCCAAACTGGTACAATTTCTTTTGCACCCTTGGGTAAGTCCGTACCATGTCTGCCATGCATCTCAATAATATGTCCGCCCACAAACTCAATGTTTACATGATGAGCAGCCATTGTCATATCTATCCAATTCGGCAAAGAATCAACTTGTGCAAACTTTGGTATTTTGTCAAGCAACTTCCAACTACTAAATCTATACAATTCACTAGGACTGTTCCAGCCTTGTATAGCATTAATCGCATACATTTCAGCCTTGCGCCAACTGTAATTAACACTTACATGATTGCCTGTAAACCGTTCGCACCAAAAATATCCCGGAGGAACATCGTGGTCTTCATCTGCTTTAATGTATTGTGAATATGCTGTGGCACCCATACCACTTAAATTTATTATAGGACGTACTATATACGTACCACTCTTTGGTACTGGGCATCCTGCTGGGCCTGCTGTATATCCTAAACGTAGACTTAAATCTAACTTGTTGTAAAGACTACGAAAGGCAGGAATATCCTGCCAGACTTTATAATCATCCATATTAATCTCCTAAATTAGTTCTTGACGTTTTTAGCTTTACCACGTCTATCACGATTAGGGTCTTTTGCTTTTTTACGCTTGACGGCATTAGCTATGCCTTTCTTGCCGTCTTTCTTTCCATCTTTATTTTTGTCTGCATTGCGTAGCTTTGCAGCTGCACTTTTACTTAGACATTTAGGCTTGCCTTCACCTGGCTTGCTGTCACCGCATTTACCAATTCGCTCGCCTTTGCTGTTATAACGGTCCCAACCGCCACCTCCAGCACCACCTTTTTTACCTTTGCCAAACCAAGCACGTAAATCTTCTTCAATCTGTTCAGTTTGTTTTCTAAGAACGGCGTTCTTAGCGCCTGGGCGATCTTTATCATACTCAACACCCATTTTATCCCAAAACTTCTTGGCTTTTTTCTGAATGTCGTGTATGTCTAAGTTGCCTGACTTTGTTGTATCAACAATGTCACGTACAATCTTTTGTCCATGTCCACTTTTTCTATACTTTGGTTTTAGTTCGATGTCAATCAAGCCCAGTATTTCGCCTTGATCAGGTCCATCATCACTTGCTACTCTTACAACGCAATAACCAATTTCACCTTTAGCAAAGTCGCCATTGTTAGCATCAATAAGAGCATGACTGTATATTTGATATTTTAATCTTAACTCACCAGCATTACTTGCACCGTCTCTAAAGCCGCCTACCAGTGCGTACTCGTCGCCACTGTATTGTGTAAGTCCAAAACCATCTGGACCATGTAATGTCATTGCTGGCATTTCTGTTATGATTTGTTCTATAAGCATATTACTTCTTACTGTTGCCCCAGTTAGCAGCACCAACTTTACGACACTTTGTTAACGCACCACTTGCATATGCACTTGGCCATACTTTGTAACGTGATTTAACTTTACGATAGCAAGCATCTTTTTCACCTGCCGCTTCGTCAAACTGTGCTTCAGTCATCATTTTTGATTCAGTTACTTTACTATTTTTGTCCCAGTTAAATTTACCATTTTTAAATACGCCTGTTTCATCAGGTTCATCGCCGCCTGTTGATACTAATCGAAGGCCTTCTGGTTCTAAACCGGCTTTATTAACAAGTTCTAAGAACTTATCTTTAAGTGGGTTACCTTGTGCCATTGCACCAAAGTAATCATTATCTTCTGCTACTTTTTTGCCGTCTTTAAACACTTCAATCATATAAAAATCTTCTTTGTAATCATAATATACATTAGCGTAATCATCAGAAGTTGATACTTCACTAAGTGATTCATCTAAATCTGCACGGCGTATAAAGTCCTGAATTACATCAGCATCTAATTTTGATAGTAGTTCAGCCATTACTTTTTCATAACCATGTTTTTCAATCATATCATACACGGGTTGTGTATAATATCCGCCTGCTTCTGTTACATTAACTTCAGGTGCGTCACTAAGTCGGCTTGCATGTTCGTCTAATTGGTGTAATCTCATTTATTTGCTCCCGATCTTACTTTTAATGCTTGTAAAGAAATCTATTGCTTGTTTTTCAATAGCATCTTTTGTTTCTTCAACACCTTCGGCATGCATTGCTGCCATGTGCTTTTTATACTTTGCAGTACCTTTTTTATGTGGTGATTTGCCTTCTGCAACGTGGTCTACATCTGCCAACTTTGGTGTAATACCAGCAGTTGATTTTAGTTTCCAATGTGCAGCCGCTTTCTTAGCTGCACCATATGATGAATCAGCATGACATTCATGCTTGCCTTTTTTAGCGTGGAAACAAATGTATGGACGTTCATGTGCTTCCATTTTAACATCAGTTGAATGCATAGTTTTACTATCTAATTTACGCCAATCATCATAACTAATATACATGTCTGATGTTGGGTCATAGTAACTACCTTCTTTTGGATCATAATAAACTACTTTACCACTGCGGGTTTGGAAAGGACCCTCTAAGCCTGGACGCTCTTGGTATTTGTCTCTGTCAATAGACGGCATAACTTCATAACCTTCTTCAACATCGCCTGATGGTACTGTGGCTGCAATAGATGGCATTGTTTCATCATTAGGTTGTTCACCATGTGGATTAACTGCTTCATACTCCAAGTAATGTTTAACACTGCTCATATCTTCAGATGCACGAGTAATTTTTGCTTGTACCCAGGGCTCTAAGTTGTCAGTGTCACTAATCATACTGTGTAGTGAGATAGCATATTTTGCTAATTTGTATAATTGGCTTTTTGCCATCCAACCATCTTCATCAGCGTCATCAAGTACGCCTTCATTAATTTGATTTTCCATTGTTTTTTTCCTATTAGATGTGTCTTCTTGTTCCAGATCGTAGACACGTTGCTCTAAGCCATCAACACGTTTTTTCTTAGCTGCAAGTTCTTGGTCATGTTCTTCATCATCTTTTTTACTGGCATCTCTAATATCGGCAATAAATCCAAGCACAGCACTTAATGCATCTGGTGCATTTGGATACTTTGCTTTAATGTCTGCCGCAACTGATGCAGTCTGCTGATCGTAACCTTCAAGGTCCTTTAGATCAACGTTATCAGCTTCGTTTATTTGAGATATTTTCATTCTGACGGAACCCTTTTGATTAGTTTACTTGCTGTTTCTTTGGTTTTTTTCTTAACTTTACCCTGGCGACTTATTGTGCCTGGACCACCGTTCGCAAAACCATTTCCATTTCCCATACTTGAGGCAAATGAACCTGAAACTGTTTCTTTTATAATGTCATGTACTTTCATAATGTTATTTATCGGTTTATATTAATTTTGATACGGCTTTGCCAATAGCACGTTCATGTTTTGTTGTGCTTCTTTTAATTTTTGCTTTTTTGGCTCTGACTTCACGTTCAACATGTGGTTCAAGTTGACTTAAATGTTTTACGTTTGGTGCTCCTACATATGCTAATGCATCGTCTTTTGCGACACTGTTCATTGGACCTTCTGTGTCCTCCAGGTCTTCTTTTGAAATAGATTTTTTCATGGATTAACCTCCATTGGCTATACTACTAAATCTGTACTGGCTTTGCGTTTATGTGTTGCTTACCAGTGTAATCGTTAATTGCGGCTTTAATTGCGTCTTCAGCCAGTACACTACAATGTATCTTAACTGGCGGCAATGCTAGTTCTTTTACTATTTGCGTATTTTTGATTTCCTTTGCTTGATCTAATGTTCTTCCTTTTAACATTGTTGTTACCATACTTGAACTGGCAATAGCACTGCCACATCCGTATGTTTTAAATTTTGCATCCTCTATGATACCATCACTATTTACCTTAATTTGTAAACGCATGACATCGCCACATGCTGGCGCACCTACCATTCCGGTACCTACTCCATCTTCGTTTGGATCAAACTTGCCTACATTACGTGGATTCTCGTAATGGTCTAACACTTTGTCTGAATAAGCCATAAGGCCTCCTATATATTATATTATTTTTTGCCAGCTTTCATATTAGCACACCAGTGATACATTTTTGCTTTTTCACCGCTGGCTTTTTTAGCTTTAGCTCGTAGTTCTGTTACACTACCGTTACAACTTGCACCTGACTTTTTTACTCTGCCTGGTCTACTTTTGCCTTTTACTTTACCGTCAGCAAAGTTTTCGTTAAACTGTTTACCGTATTTGATATCTTGTTCACGTTCTTGTTTCCAAAGTATTTCTACTTTTTCATATGGAACATATTCTACTGATACAGTATCTTTGCCAGCCTGCATAGCATCTACCAATCTATGATACCCATTTACAAGATATACATAGCCTGATGGGAGTTTTGTAACTGCCAACGGAGCATCTGTTCTACTTCCACCACCTACCGATTGTGCGATTGCCATACCAGCATCACTGATAGTCAAATCGCTAATTTTCATTTCTATTGCTTCGTTGACACTTTCAGTAACTCCATACTTTTCATGATATAAGTCTTCCAATTGTCTAGCATTAATACTATCAAATGCACGTGCAATATCAAATGCATATCCGCCTACACTCTGCTTTTTGCCTTTAGATGTTACCAAGCGATGTAATGCTTGTAATGCCGCATTTATAAATCTTTCCGAAGCAGGTGAATTGTCAAACGATTCACGCCGGGGCATTGCATAGTCTGCTAAATCTTCGCCCATGTCTTTGACGTGATTGTGCAATTTACGTAGTTTATTGATGCCCTTGCCAGTCTTTACAGCAACTTTAAATGCGGCTATTAGTCCACTAACTGTTGTTTTTGCTACAACTGCCATAAGAATAAGTTCTGCCAATGGGGGTACTGACCCGAAGTCCTCTTTAACAGGAGTTGCAGTATCTTTAGCACTTCTAACATTGTCTATATGTTCAATTAATTCTGCTTTTGCTTGTTCAAAACTTTCACGCTTCATAAGAGGTAAACTAAACCAATGTTTAAACCATGCTTCACTACCAGGGCGTAATTTCTTTTTGCGAGCTTGTTTACCACGCTCAGTTCCAGTAACACTTATGTTTTCCGTCATGCCCAAGTTAAATGCTTGATTGGGTGTAGCACCTTTAACGCCCAATGGCTTTGGTTTACCATTTTTATTCATTGGAAAAAACTTTTTAGCCTGACGTTCTGTTTCACCTGGCTTAACATCAGGTGTAGTGTTTTGTTTTGTGATCTTACCAACTCCTGCTGTTTCGTTAACAGCAAACTTCCAAGATTTAATCTTGCTAGGAACAATAACACCACGTGGTGCTGAATATCTGTTTACGTCTAGTTTGTCTTGCCACCAAACACCATCAAGTCCTTGCTGTTCTGCAAATATAGGTAGAACAAATTCTAGCACACCTGTTGATTCAATACGATTTTGTCTTGTTTCTTTTTTCAGTTTATCAGTAGGAACTATGCCGCCCTTGTCTACAGACACATCCATGTGTTCTAATTCTTCGTCGTACTCTGCTTCTGCGTCTGCCATTGAATTGAAAGTTGAACAAAGGTCATCTTCCATTTCATCATCGTAATAACATACTGTGACAGTCTCTTGTTGTGCTAAGTAGTCATTTTCGAGTGCCCACTGTTTGATTTGTTCATTGTGTGCATCTGAAAGACCGTGTGCATCTAAGAATTTGTTGCCTTCTTTTGTAGCACTATACGTATCACCTGTTACGTGACCTCTTGCAATCTGCTTCCAAGCATCAGGATGTGTACTTACACTTAAACCTGCTCCCTCAAATCCATCACGCTTTTTAGATGCATCCAATGTGCCAACATGATATAATCCTTTGAGTGTTTTAACCGGTAACCCATCTTTTGCTTCATTGATAAAATCAGTAATTTTCATTTTTCGCCTCGTTGCCAACGTTCGTACATTTTTTTAACATCATAATTACTTATAGGCGTTGTGTGGGCGTCTGCTGTTTCTCCAAACTCACGTCTGTATATTGTTTGTTTTGCTAATTCGTCATATGCCTCTAATAGGCTTTTCATCATTGCATCAATTACGCCGTGATTAAGATGATATTCAATTTGTCTAAACTCATATGGATCACCACTGGCGGCTTTCTTTGCTAAGTCTGCAAACTTTCCAGCTAGGTTGCTTTGTAATGTACCAACTGAGTATACACCCAAGCCTTGTACCATTACTTCCTTTTCCAATGGACCTTTACGAGCCTCAACAGCAAATTCTCTGTCTGGTGTCTTGAAGTTTTTCTTACGCATAACTGTTTTGGCAATTAATTCTAACATCCCTGTACTTTTATTCCATTCAAGTGCAAACGGCACATTAACATCACTGGCCATATCTTTAAGAACAGCTTCAGCGTCTGGTCCCATTTGTGCAATGGGCTTTCCATACTTTTGGTATGTTTTGGCAAACAACTGGCCAAGTTCACGCAATGTAATTTGTGTCATATTGCGTTCATCATTTACACGATCAATAAAGTGTCGGGTAAATTCAACGTCAATGCCAACTTTACTAAAAATTTTATCCAATGCATTTTCCAATGCGTTTAATTGTACTTGTGTGATCTCTGCCATTGTTTTGTTCCTGTGTTACTTCCCAAAGTCTGGGTCTAATTGTACTTTATTTTCAGTCAATAGTCGATCCCTATTAACTAAATGTTGGCCTTCAATATCATCTTTACTTTGTCCATGATATCCAACAGCATAACCGTCAGTAATCATTTGCTGATTAACATCTACATCATCCAAGTATACTGTACCTAGGATTCTGCCGAACTTGCCTTTTTCATTATCTAGTTCTGTTCTTACTATAATATCTTGTGCGGCTTCAATTCTTTCTATTAAATACTTTTTACTGGCAAGTCCAAATTGCTTTTCAATTAAGTCTCGTGTGCGGCTCTCTGGTGTATCTATACCAGCCATACGTACACGTGCTTCAAGCAATACGTCAAATCCCAGGTCCAGTATACAATCGAAAGTATCACCGTCAATAATTTTTACCATACTCTTTACTCTGTATGCAAATGGTGTCACTTTACTCATATCACTCTTCCTTTTATCTCTTTATATAATACGTTAGGGCTTAATCGGATATTACCACTTACGGCAACTCCAGTAACGTGCTTTAGTTTTTGGTCCTGGATTATCGCAATTGTGTCTTGCTCTAAAACTCTTACGTGCTTTTGGATTGCTTTTGCGTATACGCATTGTTGGACGTTTAGCACTTGTGCCGCCATGACCAAAGTTTACTTTGATAACATTGCCTTTATCATTCTTTACATATACTTTAAACTTTTTAACATCGCCACGCATTGGCTTGTTTAGTTTAACTTTGCGTCCTTGATACTCTGCTTCGAATAGATCGCTTTCGTCTATACTGTATGCTAGATATCCAAACTCTTCGTGGAAGTCGTGTGTATCTTCTAGAGTAATTTCAGTCTTTTCGACTATTTGTGTAACTTCGTTAATTTTCATAATAAAACCCTTTACTATATAGATGTATTTATCCAATAGTAAAGGGTATAAGTTTTTATTAAACTTTATGACTTATGCATCTTCTGCGAAATCGTCGTCGTCTGTGCCAGCAGCAACATCGTCATCACCAGCTTCTTCAACTTGTGCTTGATCAGTATAGTTGCCAAAGCCCCATGGAACACTTGCGCCATCATGCTTATTTGTGCCTGTAGCACTTGGTGCTGATAGTGTAACTCTACGTCCAGCAATTTTACTCACTGTGTATGTTTCGCCATCGTCCATTTTGAATGAAATAGTCATTTCACCTGCTGCTAGTGCCGATGGTAGTTTACCAGTTGCTAGTGTACATGTGTGTTCAGTATCTTGTACGTCTAGTGCTGAGCATACGAATCTTTTAGATCCTTTTTGTCTCACAATAAAGCCTTCTTTTACTCCACTTCCGTTGTGAAAATTTACTTTAATTTCTTCGCCTGCCGCTGTTGGTCCTACATCAGCTTTAGCAAAGAATCTTTTGTTTAGTGGTCTTCCCATTTGTTTTCTCCTTGACGTTCTAAGTCTACGGGGTTGGTACCCCCATAAGATAACATATTGTTATCAATATTATTTATTTTTGCATCATGCAAAAATTATGATGTCCTCATTTGGAATCTGCCTGGCTGTTCTACTGAACCAACAGGATATGTGTCAGTATAGATTGTTAGTGCTGGTGCTGTTGCCCTAACCCACTGTACACGATCGCCTACTGCAACCTGTGAACCTGTGCCCAATGCACCAATTTCAATCCAGTTAGCACTAATACGACTTACATAGTATGTGTCTCCCTGCTGATCTGCTGCCACCAGACAGCACTCTCCTGCTACAAGAGCACCAGGTGCTTTTGCAACTAGTGTGCATATTTCTGTGCCATCAGCTGTTGTGCAACGGAAACGGTGTGTGCCTTTTTGTACAATGTCATTTGTATCTAATGCGCTACCGCCTGTGACAAATGCACTCATTTTTAACTGTTCGCCTGGTTCTGAAGCTTTGCCAATTGCACCTAAAATTGCAACTCCATTAACTGTTTTTGATGCCTTTAGTGGTCTTCCCATTTGTTTTCTCCTTGACGTTCTAAGTCTACGGGGTTGGTACCCCATAAAGTCCTTAATGGACTAGTAATATTTATGCTGGATCTGCATTTGGCGTAGTGCCAGATTCAGCCATTCTTTGGTTATCATATGCAGTTGGCACATAATCATCCGGCATTGATGTATCGTATTCAATTTTTTCTTCAGGAACATATGCCCAAGTCATTTGTGGAAGTTCGCTACTTGCTTGGTGTGTAGATAGTTCTTCCATTAGAGCTCTTGCATTTTTGCGTCTGTCTAATTCAATACCCCATGCACGGCCTTCCATTTCCAACATCATTTTAACTTCTTTTTCCATTTGGTCGGCTTGGCGTTGTAACTCTTCGCACATAGCGACCATTGATTCACTGTGATGATACATTTGCTTCTCCTCTGTATAAATTTCACTCAGTTGCTAATTGCAACGTTACTATTTATATGCAGGAGTAGCTAATTTAGCTAATACTTGATAATCTTCCCACATCTCACGTAGTTGTGGAATATCATCAAGATAATCATTGGGAATTACTAAATCCATCCAGGGAAAGCGCCAGGCTGGTTGCATACATTCATAACGATGTATTTTTCTATCAAACATTAATTCGTCAATAGCTTTCCAAACACTGTCTTTGTCCAAGTTATACCAGTGTCCACTGGGTTGACTGTTATAACTCCAACACTCTTCCCAATCATCACTGTGTTCGTAATTATAACCTGAATAATCAAATATCATTATTACTTGTGTGGGGTCTACTTTACCAGATACAATATCCGAAATAGCCTCAGAGAATATAGTTCCTATTTTAATAGCAACCTCCTGTGTTAGGTGTTTTGAATTCTAAACTTGTATTGTCCAGGATATGGACTATATAAAAATCTGTCAGGTGCGCCAGCTATATATCTAGCTGATGATGAACTACTATAATCACTATCAGCAATGGTCCAATTAGAATAGTTTGCATCTTCTCTTAGTTTACCTGATTGTGATTGATTGTGCAAAAATGTTTTAAGCTGTGCTGGAGTCATGTGTGGATTAACTTGAAGTGCCAGTGCGCCTACACCACAAACTTGTGGACTTGCCATGCTAGTTCCACTTATATTAGCTTGTTTATAATTGCTATCTATATTATAGTCTTGACCGCCTATTTCATTTGTGTTACTGCATGCACTCATAATTCGTGTACCAGGAGCATATATATCTACACCCGGTCCATGGTTACTACTGGATGCTCTTTGCTCTAAATCATCATTGCTGTTAGTTGCACTATCTACATTTCCTACCATAAACGCATCATTGCTAAAAGGACTGCTGCCTCTACAATAATAGATATAACCGCCTGGAGTTCCAAATGGATTTACTCTGTATCTGTTATCATAATCTGGACCGCCACTTACATCAATTGTTAAGTTTCTATTACCACTAGCAATACAAACATGTATACCAGCATCTATTAGTTCTTGTACATCATTATCAACACTGGTAATACGTGTATTCAGTTTACGAGCGTTTCCATCAGAATAAGAATTCCATAATGGTAGCCCAGTTCGATTTTGTAGTTGTGCTGATGTTGTTAAATTTGTAGCAACGCCAGAATTATTATTGTCGTATGTCCACTGTGTTCCTCTATAGTAACCATCATATGGCTCATATGTATTAGTATTACTATACCCCCAACTCATGTTTACAATAGTTGGACGCTTATATCCAGTAGCTGGATCAATAGGTTTATTATCGTGCCAACCTTTGATTACATCAAAACAATCACTTATTGGAATACCAGTACCACTATCACCAGTACCCTCAAGTCCACTGACTTTTATTGCGTATATACGAGCATTTTTAGCCCATCCATAAGTTTTACCTGCTACTGTACCAGCAACATGTGTGCCGTGTCCGTGCTGGTCTCTGTAGTGATTGGCATCTTGTGTTCCACTTACACCACTTTCAGTATACCAGTCAATTTGTTGCACTCTACTTACACCATCTGCATCTTGAAACTCAGGATGATCAACATGTAGTCCACTATCATGAATAACTACATCAACACCGGAACCGTCTAAATTATACTCATAGTCGCCGCTTACTGTGTTGCCTGTGTTGTAGTCGTTTGTAGTGGTTGCACATCTACGCATCCCCCAATTTAAGTAAACTCCACTGTCACTGTTGGTTTTTGTAAAATCTCCAGTTTGAACTGCGTCAAATCCTATATCAAGATCGTCTCTTTGATCAGGTGGGATTTCAACACCAGCTACTCTGGAATCTTGAGCAAGATCAACTGCTTCTTCGTCAGTTAATGAGTAGTGTGTATTACGTTGTGAAATAGGTCTAGCATTAGTTACTTCAACAGTACGATTTGGAATGTCGCCTGCTCCAGTTTCTTCAATCATTTCAGCATTAAATGCTGCATAGTCTACACCTACATTCAGTGTTACGATATACTCTCTTTCACTCATTATACTTCCTTAAACAATATTAATTGTGCCAGCCATTGCGCTGTGATATTGACATACATAATACAATGTACTTGGTGCATCCATTTGCACAGTCCAAGTAATAGTACCACTTTGTGTTCCAGGATTTGTTACATTATCAGTATACAAGTTACTAGCATTGTAAGCACCACTTGATGTTTGAATATGGAAAGGATGTCCTGAACTATTAACTGCAAATTTGTATGTAAATCCACGATATAGATATAATGTTGCGTTGTCATCACCATCAGTACCTGCACCGTTAAACGTATAACGTCCACTATCTGGTGCTGTTACAGCAAATGTTGGGGTGTTGTCTGCAGGAATATCACTTGTTAGTGCTAATGTACCTGTGCCGCTTGGTATAGTATGCGTATTAATAGTTGTTAAACTGGTTAGGTCTGCATCTAAACTTAAACTTAGCGCAAATCCAGCAGCATCAACATTAATTTGTCCTGTTGCACCAGTTACTGTTAATGTTTCACTTGCAAAAGTTACACTACCTGTTCCTGTGTTACCAGCAGTATTGACACTAGTTGCACCGCCAGCAGATCCAGCTGTCGCTACCCAAGAACTGTTTTCATAACTCTCTAATTGGTTAGTTGTAGTATTGTAAATCATATCACCATTTACAGGACTTGCAATAGCATTACGTGTAGTTGTTGTAAAACTTGCTAACCTAAATGGTGTGTCTGTAACTAGTACACGGTTTGTTGCATCTAGTTCGATGTTAGCACCAGCACTAATTGTCTGTGTGCCAGAACCAGTTGCAGTAATATTAGTTGCAACTAAGTTAACCACTGTTAATGTGTTGGTACTTGCGTTGTATGTAAAGTCAGCTTCTGCACCAAATGCGCCGCTGTTGTTGTATTGTACTTGTGTGTCAGAGCCGCCAGGTGTTCCACCACCACCACCAGTTTGGTCTGCTACCCATGCATAGTCAGTTCCATTCCAACTTAGTATTTGTCCGCTTGATGCGCCACTTACGTTTAGGTGTGTGTCAACATCGCTGTTAGCATAACTACCACTAGCAACTGTAGCTGGTTCCCATTTGTTGTATGCTGACCAAACAAGAGCTTGACCGGCCGCTGGGGTAACGGTAGTCGTGTCTACGTCTGCTAAAAAGTCTATGCTAATATTGGTAGCCAAGTCGCCCACGGCAACTGTGTTTGCTGCAATTTCTCTAGTTGTTACAACATTTTCAGCAATCATGCCTGCTGTAATTGCATCTGCTCCAAGTGAACTACCTGCGCTGTCTGCGGCTGGTGCCCATTCTGAACCGTCCCATTTTAAAACTTGTCCAGTACTTGGTGCCGTGCTACTTACGTCAGTTAAACTACTGGTAGTAAGTGCATCCATTGTTGATTTATTTGCTAATTCTAACCAGCTTCCTGCATGAGCATAGTATGCTCCTCCAGTAGCGTGTACATGAGCAAACATTCCATGATAGCTTGATGCTGATGGTAATGATGCTAAGTCTGCATATAAAAATGTAATTTTGTTAGAACCTGTTAGTTCTAGTTGTCCACTGTTGACAATGGTAGTTGGTGTGCTTCCGCCCAATGCATTATAAACTTCAAGAAAGTTATCATTAACTTTGTCCATTGCATCACGGAGTGGATCGCCTGTACCATCGTTAGGTGTGGCGCCTAAATTTAAATCTTGTTTTGCCATATCAAAATCCCCTGTTGCTATTATTTATGCTTATCAGGACTCAAAGTTGTATTTTGATATAGTTGAGTATTAAGCACAAAGTTCTCCACAGTTAGTTTTGTTAAACTTGCAGCAGCAACCAATAGTTGCTTGTCATCTTCAATTTCTCTAATCATATCCAACACTTGTTGTGCCATCATTAGATATGCATCTTCTTCTTTTATACTTAACATTCCCCAATCAATAGGATCAACCTGATCTATGTGCATTGCCAGATCAGCTAATTGTGATGGGGTAACTCTATTGATCATATTAGTTCTATTTCTCTCTAAAGTCCAAATCGTTGCCTTTACGATTATACCACATTTCAAATGTATCTGTTTTCCAGAGTGCTTGTCGATTATTACTTTTCTTAGGAGCCATGTTGTACCATATATTCCAATAGTATTCAGCACGTTCTTTATTGCCCATACGTTTATGATGAAAGAAGTTCATCCTAGGGTGTGTGTGTTCTTTTTTATTATCCCATTGTGCAGAATGACGATCTCTGTCTAACTGTCTATATAGTTCAGGATTATCTAAACGCCCTGTATACATGCCAGTCTTGTAGTTGGGATTAGCTTTACCACCAAGTGAATTTCCATGTTCCTCAACTAGATTTGCAAACATTTTATTATTAACAACATCAAATTTTGCTGAGTAGTCTATACAAACCTTTTTAAAATTGTCTTGGTTGTCACTTTGGTAAAGTATTTCAGTTGTTACATTATTGCCGTGCATCTCTATGTGCCGGCGCCAATAAACACCAGATCCCTCATATTTGTATGGATTTCTAGTTGTTTGTCCAAGATACTTCATACCTGTAACATTATGTGTTTTAAGATATAAAATCATTACATACTTTCTTCAAACGGAATACTTGCCAAGTTTTTGCACTTTGCTTCTACCATAATGTCAAAGTCATTACGAAACGTGCTAGCCCATTCATTGACTGCCGTATTCCACATGTAGTCACTGTGCGCTCGTAGTTTTGCTTTCTTGTAGCCTTGTTCTAATAGTCTTTGGAAGTCAGGCTTTTGATCCATTGGATGATCAACCAGCAAGTCTTCACGACTGACGCTGTAGTGCATACTAGGACGTACACCACGCCAACTGTCAATAATACGTTTACAGCGATCGTCAGTTCTGTCAATGTATTCTCCTCCACTGTGACACCAATGATGATGTATATCCAACACCAGTGCAACATCGTTTTCTAGTTCTAGGCTAGCTTCGAGACCCCAGGCGTTTTCGTCGTTTTCAATAGTGATACAGTTTCGTGCTTCTGTAGACAGTCTTGGAAGGACGGCTTTGATACCGGCTGGACCTTGACGTCCTGAGATGTGGACGTTACACTTGAAGTCTTGCCACTTTTTACCGTAACCCATCCACCTGATGATATCCGCATGATACTCGAACTCCTCTATACTTCTATTTACTATTTCTGGATTGTCACTTGCCAATACAGTAAATTGACCAGGGTGCATACTTACACGCACATCAAGTTTACGTGCTAGCTCTCCCACTTGCGCCCAGCCTTTGGCTGCGGCATCTCGTACATCGCTCTGTTTGTAAAACCAAGCCCAGTCATTGTGTGTATACGCAGGCATCATATTACTGCCCAATCGTACCATACGCTGACCTTGTGGTAAGTTACCCACATACTCAATCAGACGATATGCATTTTGCCAGTTAGTATCCAAACAAAACCACAGTTTATCTTCTGCTACTGATTGCTTTTGATTGTTAAGCCATGTGATAGTAGTACTGCGTTCACTGTAAGCACCTTGTACTTCTTTAAGTATTTTTGGCTTTTGTGTCTGGTCTGGGTGCATGTACTTGCATGCAAATCCTACACGCTGTACGTTTTGATTAAACATATGATTGCAACAAATTAGTAGTTTGTTTTGTAGTAAAGGTATGTGTAAATTTACTAGGGAAGTTTGCACGGATTGCTTGCTGTTGCTTGCGTGTATAAGGCACAGCAATGAACGCATCTGAGCCGAATACTTGCTGTGCAAGTTGGTACTGCGATGCTGTAATTTTTTGTGCAAAGTTGAAAATAGTTAAACCGGGTTCTGTGACTAGATAATTCATAAGTGTCTCCTAACAATATACTACTATTATACGGTAAAGCGTCTTGGTTGTCAACTAAAAAAGTAATTTTTTTACATTAAATGAGCACTTACTGGATATTCTCCAAAGAATGAACGGTGCATAACTTTTTCTGATGAACGATTTTTAGTGTGCATTAAAATACGTTTTGCAAGATCTTTTTGCTTTGCGGTTCCGGTGATTGGAAGTACACCTCGTTCCTCACACATGGTTGCGATTACTGTTAGCAGTGTATTGGTTTGTGTTGAATTACATAATTTTGTAAGTAGCAGTGCATAGGCAAGATATGCTACTTCTACTATATCTTTTGCTTTGTTTTTTGGACACATATAATAATATGTTAAGCCGGATCCTCGTGGTAGTTGACTAGCACGATACAAACCTTGTACACGGGCTTGTAATTCTTTTGCACGAAATTCTTTTTGAGATGTAGTTAGCATTATACGCTCCTGAGTAAATTTAGCTTATTTACTGTATAGCGTAAATTTTACAAGATGTCAAGAGGTTTAATTAAAAAGGTGACGGTACTTTGTGTAAAAATCCAATGCTTCTGTTTTAGTCATTGTTGGATATTTGCGATATGCTTCGCTTAAATTATCCCAATCACGCATTGCTGGATGACTTTTTTCTTGTATATTTAGGCGTGTACCATAACGCCATCCGTCCAAGTTCTTTGCTTCCACCCAACGGTTGTGCAAAAACTTAGCGGCTTCAAGTTGTATATTCTGATGTACTTCATCTTCCATTTCGATATCAAATGGGTGTTGAATGTCTGCATCTGGACGATACAAGTTACTTGTTTCTATTTCATAATCATTATCATAACGCATGTCCCATGCACTTACAATAAATTCTGCTTCACGAGCAATTAAGTCTCTGCGTAGCTCTACAATGTAGACGTAGGGGAAGCCTTCATCCCCTACTTCTTCTTCCACTTCCAACATATCGTCAAGTGAGTCATCGTCATCAACCACTACAGTATTAACTGGTGCAAACCGCATTACGGTGTTGTACCAAGATACCATTTGTGTTTCTTCTAATTCTTCACTTGTCAATAGTCGTATATAATGCATTGTTATGCCCTTTTTCGTCTAATAATTACTGGCTCATCGTCTGCTTCAGCTTCAACTGGTGTCACTGATGTACTGCTTTTCTGAGTTGGCATACTGCCTGTTTGTGTTGTGTCTACTTGTACACCACTAAATTTACTGCTAGTACTGTTAACATATAATCCAAACCAAGCGGCGCCTGCGCCTACAATTACACTTACTAGACCAGCTTGTTCCATAGTTGGTGCTGGTAGGTCCTGGAACCAAATTACTGTCTTATACAGTAGGTAAATGTACATTGTAATAAATGCTCTTGGGAATAGTCTCCATCTGCTAAAGTACTCCGGTGCTGTCCACCAAATACTGTTTGTGTTCATAGTTTCTCTCCTCTACTAGGAGTATTTATCAAGTCTTTGTGACCAATGTTAAGTTTACAAACGCTGTCCATTTAATAGTTTTACCATTTTCGCCACTTACTCTAATACTTAAACAATCAGTTGCATCGTCTGCGGCTATCAGTGCATACCAAGAATTAATACTCTCGCCAATAATTTCTTCCACTGGATTAGTTAGTAGTGTTGTGCTTCCACTATCATTGGTAATTACACCACGTATAACATACCCTGCATGGTCATTGTTGTCTGCATCTCTCGCAATAAAACGAGCTTCCACTAATCCAGCGGTGTCAGTTGGTATATGAATCTGTCCAATTGCTGACCCTTGGTCTGTGGTTACTGCTATACTATCAATAGTAGTTGTGGTTGTGTCTATACCAAAACTTGAACTGGGGGATAATTCTGTTTCATTACCATCAGTGGTCTCTCCCCATAATACATGACTAACATTTTTACTGGTGGCCATTGTACTGTTGTAAATGGTAAAGTTATCAATTGCATCATTGATATCAGTTTCAATTCTAGTCCATTCGTTGTTGTATACCCATACTGAGCCTTCACTGCCATGCTGTAGATACATGTCTCCGTTAACTGCTGATAATGCGGGGGTAATTGACCCTTGGTATAAGGTAGGTCCAGCCTTCTGAATTTTAAAAGAAGGGTAGCTTGTGCCCTTCAGGTTCTGTGTTACTGCCATTTTGTACTCCGTTCAGTGTTTCCACTGTCAGTCAACCTAAGGTTGCTGTCGATAAGTATCACTTATGTTTGTATTTATTAAAAAACAAAACCCACCAATGGTGGGTTTGTCATTTCTTGTATTTGTATTTCTTATCTCCAGTCAAGTTCTTATCTAAAACTGGTCTGACTGTAATCCGATTACTGTCAAGTTTATAATAATGTGATAGGTTGGACTCTGTGAATACCAACAACCCTTCTGTAGAGCCACGCTCAAATCCGGGAACTTCATATTAAACAGTTACGTCTAAAAATACAACTTCGTATCTCTACGCTCTTGCATTGCCACCACAGCTATGAATCAAGTTACGACCTCTACGGACCGCCATTCCTTGCACTATCTAACTTAGGATATCTCCTAACTTATGTCTTTAATATAATACATCCTAACACTAAAGTCAAGCCTTTTTTTAAAAAAAGTCAAAAAAATAGACGCACTAGGCGCCTATTTTAATTTAACTAAAAATTACGTATTATACGTTATCTTTGAAGTCACAAACTGCTGTTACAGTGATAGCTGCAACTGTGCCTGCAACGTCAGCTGTCTGCTGAATTGCAAAGTGTACTGTTCCACCGTGTGCGCCGTCTGCGCCTGCTACTGTACCTGTTGCGCCGAAGCCTTCGATGATTGCGTCATACTCAGTCTGGTTTGCTACTGGTGCTGATACGATTTGTGTGCGTCCGCCAAGTCCGTTACCTGCTTGACCTTTTGCTGCTGTTGTTAAAGCCATAATAATTCTCCTAAAATATGGTTCTGCGCCTATTGCGCTTACTTTTATTTATGCTTTTTTAATAAAAAAGCCTAGTTTAATCTAAAATGTATGTTAACATTACATATCCAGTACCACTGCCTGAGTTTGATACTGCTAAGATAGTTTGTGTACTGTTTACATAATGATGCATTAGATCAATTTGATAAATTCCAACTACAGTTGGATCTATCTCATCTGCTGTTACTAATGCGTCTGGATCAGATGCATCTCCAACAATAATTGATGTTGATGCTTGATACGCTGATGTAATTGATACTTTTACACTTGTAACTCTTGCGTTTGCTGGTAAAGCTGCACCAATTGATACAGAACTTGAATTAAATGCTACTTGTCTAGAAGCTTCTAATCCTTTAAGTTCAGTTACATCTGTCCAAACATTAGCACCACTATTAGTGGTAATAACTTGTTGATTGTCGCCTGTGCCTGTGCTGATCTTTGTAATAGGTAAAATACCTGATACACTGTTAGCTAAGTCAACTGTTCCGTAACTTAAGACACCGTTGGCGTCAACACGTAATACAGTGTTGGCTGCACCAACGCTTAGTTCTGTAGTGGTGTTACTTGTTAAGTTACTAAGATATATACTCTGGTCAGCAAATGCACTGGCATCTGCACCAAAACCACCACGTGAACGTAGTAGTGTGTTTTGTGTAGCATCTGCTTCATTTAAACTGATTGCGCTCCAATTGGCTGTGCCGCCAGCGCCATCACTTACTAATGATTGGTATTGTGTTGTGCTACTTTTAACCGACACATTGTCGTTGTCAATATGTGTGGTTGTTCCATCTGTTCTAACATATATTTTATTGCCAGATTTTCCAAGGCCGTCATCTGCATATATGCCAGTAACACGACTAAACTGTGCAAATAAAATGTCGTCTGTTTTTAGTACGGCTGTGGCTTTTGGTGATGTTACAACCCATCCACTGTTTTCCCATACTGTACCGCCTATCACAAATACAAATGTACCGCCGCCGATTTCGTTTTGTGTTCCTGCTATATCATTGTCTGCGTCAGTTGAACGGGTTAGCTCACCTGCGGCAAATACAAATATACCATTACCAACTGCGTCAGCACCAGTAGCATCTTTAACTAATACACGGTCGTTAGTTGTTAGTGTTACACCGTCAATTACGCCGCCACTTAGTGTCCATTTATCATCATTAGTAATGTATGTTAAGTTTAACATATCATTAACTATGGGTCCTGAAACGTCACCGTCTATGTTTGTTGTTATTGTGTTTGTTGCCGCAACAACTGCTTCCTTGGGGTCAAGTCCTTGTGCTACGCTGTCAACATAAAATTTTGTAGCCGCATCGCTATCATTTACTGGTTCAGCAACTCGGGCGTTGACTAAACTTGAGTCAGCTAAGTTGCGTACAAGAAATGCGTTCGCTGATTGGTCAAACTTAATACGTCCGTTGCCCTTGCCGAACTGAACGTTTTCGTATACACCTGCTAGCCCAAACTGTTTAATAAGTGCCATTTTTGCTCCTAATATCCTCTATACGTATTTATGCATAGGTGATCAAAACCTCTGCTTCGCCCACAGTGGCTGCACCTTTATTCAAAAAAGCACTAACATGAATTTCCGATGCTTCATTGTATAAATGATTTGGAAAACTGTAGTATGTTCCTACTTCACTGAGATCGTTCTCATCTGCGGTCATATGTCTTGTAAAATTATTATTATCGCCCACTGTTAATGTAGCGCCGCCATTAAATGCTGTGGTAACTTCAATACTTACATTGAGTACTCTTACATTATGGTCTACACGATGTATATTAACTGTGTTCATTCCGTTGTGTGTTACTATAGCCTTATAACTGGTTTGACTGTCTGCACCACCGCCATCTTGTGTACTGAGTGCTTTCCATCCACCGCCCTGATAAATGTAATATGCCCATTCGCCTGGCCCTAGTGGATTACCACTGTCTATAACAAATGCTGTATCTCCTGGCCCTGGTGCTAGTGCAAGTAATTCAGTTTGATTTCCTACTATAAATGCCTGTGTTGAACTGGTATTGTCTACTAATCCGCTGGCAAAAAATACTGCTCTGTGATCATCAATAACAATGTATACTGGGTCAGCAGTAGTACTGGCTGCTTGTGCGCTGTTGGGGTCTAAGTGATACAATTGTCCAGTTGTACTTGCTGGGTCTACAAAATAAAGAGTACCAGGATTGCCGCCCAACATAATGTCTACAATTGGTCCAACTGTACGCATACGGAAGTGATCGTCTGTTGGCCATTTTGGCTCTTCAACAATACCAATAATACGTTTGGTCATTGTAGCATCAGCCGCTGTATAATCAACAGCTTGATACTGTCCAGTATTGTTTAAAACAACTGCTTGTTTCTTTGCAAGCCCATGTCCGGCTTGTTCAATAGTTAATGTGTCTCGTTTTTCACGCAGTAAAAATCTGCTGAGTATCTGTGTAGCAAACCCACGACTAAATCCTGCTGGCAATACACTTGGTAATGGGAACAGCACTGGCATTTGGTTTTCTATTTCAAAACATATACCAGGACCTTCCAGTATACTTCCGTCACCAAACTGTGTTTGATCCATAAGTGCGTTGAGTCTATCTTCGTCACTTGCTAAACAAACAACTGTACTTACATTGGCACTTTCAATTGCATCAATACGTAAAATTAATCCATTGGCACCAGTGGCAACGTAGTCGCCCACTGCAATGTTTCTGCCGTCATACTGAAAAGGGACTGTACTTTCAACACCACTGTGTAGTTGTGCATTGACGTTCATTTCTAAACGCCACTGTTTGGCATTGCCATCAATATCTTTTTGTGGAGTGCTTGCAGCCCAGTATGCTGTTATTCCTTGTACTTGTATCCCAACACTCAGTAACTTTGGTGGATTAAGATTACTCATTTTAGAACACCAAGTTTACATATGCATGTTGGTTAACATCTGCTCCAGCCACGGAGGATATAAGTTGTATCTTAAATGTAGTGGTTGGATTTGCACCATCAAGTAACACTTGATAGTTACCGGTTGGATAACGTAATTTATATTGATTGTTTGTGTTGTCAAAACCAAAATAGGTTACACTTTTTGGCCAAGTATTAAAACTGTGTATTACAGTAAGTTCGTTACCAATTCTGGAAACAGTTAAATCTGCCGGTACTTGACTAAATGCTTCCAAATTGCCATCCTGCTCAAATGTAACTTTAAATATTCTTGTATTAGCAGTAGTTGTACTCCACTCAAGTCCGCCAGCACCACTCATTAAGAATGAACCAGTTGCACCTGTTGTTAATGTACTTAAAGCACCGCCATTAACTTGCACAAGTTCGCCTTCATCGCCGGCTTGAAATCCGTAGTTTGGAGCAATTGTAATTGTGTTATTGGCTGTGCTTACACTTAGTTGTCCAGATACATCAATGCTGTTAAACGCTAAGTCTGCGCCCGTCTTTGCACTGAATATAGACTGCCCAGTACCTAAGTTACTTGCTGTATTAATTTCTGCTGTATTGTTAAATTCTATTTCATCGCCATTGGTTGTAATAGCAAGGTTACTGCCTGTTGCAGTTAATGTACGAAATTGTAGTATATTATTGGCTACGCTTTTGTATACTTCTTGACCAGCACCAACATTATTACCTGTGTTGAGTAAAGCACCGCCATTAGCGAGACTAATTGTAACATCTGTACCAGTGCCAGTAATATCTAAATTGGCACCAACCTTTAATGTTTTTATAATTTGTGTATGGTTACCAGTACCAGTTCTAGCACCAATTAATGATGTACCAGTAGCACCGTCACCTGCTTGAAAGGAAGTAACCGCTGGATTACCGCCGATACTTAAATCGGAATTTATAAAATTACCCTGTGTGGTGTTCCACTGTAAAACTTGATCGTCAGTTAATGTTGACCTGTCAAGTTTAATGGACGGGACTGTTTGTGCTGTTATTGTTGAAGAACTCGCATAGATTGCCATACTACATTTACCTTTATCTTTTATTAGTAGTATTTATGCCTATACGTTCAAAAGTATTTGGTCAATTCGGCCATGTGCCACTTGAGAATACGAACCAGCACCTAAATGACTACGATCAATTTTCGCTCTTAAATAAATTGCGTTTACACGGAACGTAAATCCGTCTGTACCAGTGTCTCCAACTGAGCCTGTTGGCACTGCACTGTTTACTGGATACTGTTTATACGTAGTACCTGACGTTAAATATATTGGAAACCAATCTTGCTCAGTTGGTGTTGTGGCCAATGTGCCTTCGATATAAACTCTTCCAACAAAATCATCAAATTTTACACTTACTGTGTGTAAGCCGTCAGTATTACCATAAAAGGCATCAGCCTTAATATTGTCGCCTTTATAGCTTAATTCTGCTTTGTGTGTTAACATTGTATAACTGACGTTGCTCATCTCTTATTCCTTAATGATCTCTACAAGTGTACCTTCACCTGCCAATTCTTGTACGATAGCTGATAGCTGATCAAGTAGACCTTCGTCCAGTGGTGCTAATATTTGCTCATCGTCTCTAACCAGTCTACTGGCTTTAATTACTACTGTAGTTTCTGCAATTTTTGCCATAACCTTCTCCTTAAATAACTATAGTTATTTATCTGTTACAGGTCCTGTTGTAATATCACTTCATATTCATGCAATGTATCACCGCCCACCATCATTTTATACATTACATAATCTTCCTCATCAGCAAAATATATGCTAACAACATGCCATGAATTAATTTTAGGTCGATAGTGCCAATTGGCAATATTAGAGTAGTTGCTGGATGGCTTCATATTACTAACCCATGCTTTGGACTGTTCAGCTTCCATATCCCTTATAAGTTTGTAGTAATTACTGCTTACTTTGACATTTTCTATTGGTGTGTTTTTGAGATATTGAGATAACACTGGTAATATTTCTTCTTTAAACACTGTATTGGTGTTATACGCAACCTTAAAGCGATACTTCCTGTAATACAACTGTGATTTTACTATTGCTTTACGATTGGATAATAATACATCCAAATGTTGATCGTTTTTAGGACCATCAATTAATAATACATCATCACTCATTGTGTTTAATATACGGCGTACTATACTACTGTCACTCAAATACAAATTAAAGTTTTGCTCACGTCTAAAGCGATATTCAATATCCAATCGATCCATTAGTTTGGTTATTTTGTGTTGTTTAGCAACTAGATTCATGTATTCACGCTTTATTGCATATAAATCGTCACTATCACGATACTGCCACATGGAGATACTACGTAAACTAATGTTGTATGCAAATTTTCGATAGAATGCTTTGTTGCTCAGTGTATACTTAACACCTGTTTGTTTACAAAGTTCTCGTATATTATCGATATTCAATTTGCACTGTGTCATTATTGATGTCTACTTGAATATCACTAAGTTCCGAATCGTCGAACAGCATTTTACGTGCAAGTGGCTTCTTGATATTTTCATTAATCTCACGTGCCATTGGTCTTGCACCCATTGTTTCACTAAATCCACGATCACTCAACCAATCAGTTACTGCTGGTGTCCACGTTAATGTAACACCACGATCCTTGACCATATATTTTAGTTCATTAAGGAATTTATCAGTAACTTTGTTGATGTGTCCACGGTCAAGTTTATTAAACTTAACAGTAGCATCCAACCGATTGCGGAACTCTGGGCTAAAGAAGTTTTTAACTGCTTTGTCTTGTGCAGTATCATGTTTACCACCACTAAATCCAATTACATTCTTTTCACTGTCAGCGGCGCCCAAGTTACTGGTTAGGATAATAACAGCATTTCTAGCACTCACTGCTTTACCGTCACTGCTTGTCACCATGCCGTTGTCCATTACTTGTAACATAACGTTTAGTACATCTGGGTGTGCTTTTTCTACTTCATCAAGCAGTAATACACAGTTGGGAGTCTTTTCCAACTCATTAATAAGTTGTCCGCTACCCATTTTACCATCACCATGTCCAACATAGCCAGGAGGTGCACCAATAAGTTTAGCAACAGTGTGACGTTCCTGATATTCACTCATGTCAAAACGTACAAGATGCATATTAAGTAATTCACTAATTGCTTTTGCAGTTTCAGTTTTACCAACACCAGTAGGTCCAGTAAACAAGTAAGTACCAACAGGCTTGTCTTTGCTTTTTAGTCCTGCTTTACTGATATAAACAGCATCCGCCAATAAGTCAATTGCTTCGTCTTGCCCAAACACTCTATCACGCAGTTTCTGTTCGATATTAATCATTTGTGTTTCACGCTTCTTGACATTAACAACTGTGTCTAGTGGAATACGTGCAAGTTTACTAATCTCATATTTAATTAAGTCTTCATCAATAAGACTTTTGCGTTTACCTGTTTCAGTTACACGCTGACGAGCAAATGCGCTGTCAATAACGTCAAATACTTTGTCTGGCAACTTTTTATCATGTAGATATTGTACACTCAAGTCTACAGCCGCTTGTATTGCTTCTGGACTAATCTGTAAGTTGTGATATGTTTCGTATGTTGCAATACTCTGTGTCACAATCTCACGTGCTTCACTTGGTGTTGGTTCAGGTACATCAATCTTATAAAAGCGTCTTGCTAAAGCACGATCTTTCTCAAATTTTTCGCGATATTCTTCATATGTTGTACTGCCTACACAGTGTAGTTTGCCTTTTTGTAGTGCTGGCTTCAGTAAGTTAGCAACATCCATTGCTCCTTGTCCTGCTGACCCTGCGCCCATAATCATGTGTATCTCATCAATAAACAAGATAGCATCATCACGTGTTTCCAAGATATCCAGTATCTCTTTCATACGTTCTTCAAAGTCTCCACGATATTTTGTACCAGCCAATAATGCACCGATATCCAAACTGTATACTGTGTGTCCTTGAATAGTTTCTGGAACATCTGCTGTTACAATACGATGTGCCAGTCCTTCAGCAATTGCCGTTTTACCAACACCAGCATCGCCCACTAATACAACGTTATTCTTTTTACGTCTGGCCAGTGTTTGTGTCAGTAAGTCTACTTCTTCTTTACGTCCAATAAGTGGATCTAATTTGTTTTGTTCTGCTTCCTTGTTTAAGTTAACACAGAACTTACGCAGTACTGCTTCTTTTTTATTGCGTGGGTCGTTGCTGTCTAGTTCAGCCTGATCGTTTTTGTCTGCCAAATGCTCTAGTAATGATTCACGTGTTACAAAATTGTTTGCGCAGATGTATGTTGCAAAACTATTCTTTTCGCTCAGGATACTCAACAATACATCCACTGTTGTAAGTTGTTGACGTCCGTTAAACAGTGCTTGTGTAAATGCACGATTAAATACACGTTCCAGTGCCTGTGTTTTAGTTGGGCGTAGTGTACCTACAACTTTAATTTCTTCTAGTTCTGTATGACAATATGCATACGTATGATCGCTAATCTGAAGTGGGTCACCTCCCAATTCAACAATCACATCAATGACATCCTGATCTTCTAAAATCACACATAATACATGCTCGAGAGTTACATACTTGTGACTAAACTCTTCTGCAATTTTAAATGCTTTTGTTACCATTAATTCTAAACGTTCGTTTGACATTATTTTATTTTTCCTTATTGAGGTCGCTTATACGTATATTTACATCAGATACGGCAGGAATAACTACGTTTATTGTTACTACTAAATCTCCAGTACGTTTTGTGTTGAGTATTGGAAATCCTGCTTCTGGTATACGCAACCGTGTTCCTGGTTGAGTTCCGGGTTTAATTTTTAATTTATATCTACTATTGTCGATACTGTTGACCTCCAGCTCACCGCCTGTCATAGCAGTGTAAAGATCTATACTTTGTTTTATGCAACAGTTGTTTTCTTGTCGTACATATAATGGGTGTAATTGTTCTACTACTGTAACATATAAATCACCAGATGTAAAGCCTTTGTGTGTAGTTTCTCCACATCCACTAAATTTAATTCTTTGTCCGTGTTTGATGCCGGGTGGGATTTTTATATGTACTGTGGTTTTTCTGTCTGCGGGCAATGATATCTGTATGTCTTTATTTACACCTAGACAGATCTCTTCCATAGTAATGTTGTAATTTATATGTATATCTTTGTTTGGATTCATTTGTGGTTGTGGTTTACGAAATCCAAAATTAGCAAACATATCTTCAAAACCGCCCATGCCTTGGAATCCATTAGGTCCAAACCCCTGTGGATATTCTTGCTGTGGGCGATTAAAGGTGTCACGATCTTCCTGTGTACGGATCTGACGATAGGCTTCATTAACTGCCTTCATCTTTTCCTCACTTCCGCCTTCACGGTCAGGGTGATGTTTGTGCGCTAGTTTACGAAATGCACTCTTGATATCTTTGTCTGTGCTGTTTCGGTCTACGCCGAGTGTTGTGTAAGGATCTGACATATTACAACGAGTTTAATCGATTGTGACAGCATTGTCAAGTGTTTCTTCTGCCTGTTGGTAATATTCTTCATAAGCAACAATGATTGCTTTTTGTTGCTGAACTAACGCACGTATATCACTGAAGTTTAGTCCTAAGTTACTGTAACCGTCTCCAGTTAGTACAAACATAGCCAACGGCTTTCCGTTTGTTGTGAGTTGACTGATCTTCTCATCTAGATTATCCTGATTGATAACTACCCAATCCACTGATCGCATGTTAACTTGATCTACTGGAGGTAAAATGAGTTGTGGTTTTTCGACAGGTTTTGCGCTGATTTCGACAGTTTGTGGTAAGCTACTGCAACTCGCCAGTAATATTACCAGGCCAAAGCCAAGGACACTCTTTGTTAAATTGTTCACCGTTTTCTGCATTTGTTTCTTTCTCCGTTAACTGTGCGCCACTTAGTATTTCAAAGCAACGTCCAGCATTGATGGTACCATTGTTAATCGCTCGTTCAATGCTGTCTGGTTTTTCACTTGCAATAAGACCTAAATCTAGGTCAGACAGTTTATCTCTGAGACGATTATTTTGCTGACGAATGTCAGCATATTGTTCTTGTATTTTAGTATTTTGTTCTAGGACTCTTGTATAGTCTGCTTGTAACGAAGTTATTGCTTCTTCGTTTAATTGTATTGCTGTATCAAGTTTAGCATTGTTTGCTGTTAATACTTGGATAGTTGCTTGACTTGAGGTATAATACCAATAGCCTAATCCACTCATTGCCATAATTACAACCAGTAATGCCGCTGAAATTTTATATCCCATAATGGTCTACCTTATTTGTGTCTATAAACGATACGGCCTTTGGATAGATCATAGGGTGATAGCTCTAAGTCTACACGGTCGCCCAACAATATGTTTATGTTAAATTTACGAATTTTTCCACTGATAAGTCCAATAATAATATTATCGGTATCTTCAATCTTTACCTTGAATGTTGCATTGGGCATGCAATCGATAATTTTACCAGTAACCGTAAAGATTTCTTCTTTGGCCATTTTAATATTTAACTAAAAAGTCCATGCGTTCTGCGATCTCCTGACCGGCTGTCTTTTCAAACTTCTGACGATACAGTTCTGGATCAGTAATAATATCTCTAGTAAAACGTTCCTCATCAAGTGTACGTGGGTCATCAAGTTTATATCCAGTGTATTGCCATTCACCAGCATCACTGGTAATTTTATTAATGTGTGACAACATACCAGATATTTTTTCATATAAATCTTTATTACGTTGGAATTCAACAAACACTTTGTACTCGCCGTCCTGATTGGGTGCAGGGCTAGCTTCAACATCCAAATGCTCATTTACACCTGTTTCAATAAAGTTACTTAAATCTTTGGCTGGCTTCTCATATTGTACAGTAAATGCTACCACAACAGTGTCTGCGTTTTCGCCAATTTTAGGTTTATACTGGTCAATACTAACTACACTATTGACTAGTCCTTGCATTTCTTCGTGGGTTAATCCCTCAAATATCTTGGTCTGGGTCATTGTCATTTTTTAAAGCCTCTTCGTTATCTAGTCCTTGTTCGTAAGCATCACTAACATCACTCATGTCAATTTCAACGCCGTTAACTTCAATTTGCTGACTTTTGAATTCGTCCACAAAGTGGCGTGGCATCACGATACGCACTAGCCAAACATCTTTTTCAATTTTCTTAGGCTTACGTTCGCCTCGGTCAGTTGTTTCAAGATCATCTGGTGTTTTAATTTCTTTACTTACAATGTATGTTTCTTTCTGAAAATACACATAGCAACCATGTTTGGTAAGTCGTAACGAACCTTCTGGATCTGGCATGAAATCTCTAGGATACATCACTGTGGCTTCAATCCAATAGCGACTAATTTCTGGTCCTGCTACAATTTCACCTTTGATCCAGTTTTTATAAGCATACAAGTGTAACTTGTCTAATACGCCCTCAAATTCGAGTAGCATATCTAGCTTACTATTACCGTCATAGATACTACTAATTGTGTCTGTTATGTCTTGTGGTTCAATCATTATTCATTTACCTAATTGCTGTTGTAACTATTTATACAAACAAGAAACTATTTTGTTATTTCATTATACTATCAAAGGTGTTTGACGTCAATCTGTTAAATACCAATGAACAACTTGGGCTCAAGTCTAGCAAATATAAACTACAAAAGGAGAATGACGTAGTGACTAAAAGAGCTAGAAAAACCAAATCGTTCAACAGTTCGGAGCCAATTGTTGACTTCGGGAAATATAAAAAGCGTAATTCAAGGGTAACTATTTTACCTAAAAATCTTGCACAGGAGGATTACTTGACGTTACTTGACGATGCAAATAAAAACATCGTGTTTGCAACAGGCCCAGCGGGTACTGGCAAAACCATGCTAGCAGTGCTAGCGGCGGTTCGTGCGCTCAAGGAAGGCGACTGTGAGAAAATTGTTGTAACTCGTCCAGCAGTAAGTGTGGATGAACAACATGGCTTTTTGCCCGGTACTCTACTAGAGAAAATGGCACCATGGACTAGACCAATCTTCGATGTACTTGAAGATTATTACACTCCAAAAGAAATCACAACAATGATTGAAGAAGGCATAATTGAAGTTGCCCCATTAGCATATATGCGTGGGCGGACTTTCAAAGAAGCATTCATTATCGCAGATGAAATGCAAAACGCCACACCAAGTCAAATGAAAATGTTGCTAACACGTATAGGTGTTGGTAGTCGTATTGTTGTGACAGGAGACTTAGCTCAGCATGATAGGGGGTTCGACAACAATGGGTTAAAAGACTTTATGTTCTTACTGAAAAAAACCGACACACAACGTATCGGCTTTACTGAATTTAACCGGTGTGATGTGGAAAGACATCCTGCCGTGTCTGAAGTATTATCAATTTATGGAGACGAAAGTATTAACTAAACGTATTACAAAATAATATCACAGACTTGAGCCCAATTGTCGACGTTAGTAATTCGTTTATCCATAAACCCAACATTATGTTCATGATTTATAAGGATCGTGTTCAAACCAAGGTCTGCACCCAACTGTGCATTTTCTGGCTTGTCTTCAAGCCAATAAAGTCCTGTATCTTTGTAGGGTGCAAGTGCTTCATCTTTGTCTGCACCAGTATCCAAACACACAACATCATTAAACACATCTTGGCCAAATATCTTAGCCAAGTTCTCCTCCCGTAGCTTCTTTGCATACGGATCTAAACTTAAACTAGTAATACAAGTAAATGTGTATCCAGCTTCAACTAGCTTGGCAACACCGCTTCGTGCATCTCGTAAAGCAGGCAAACAGCACATCCAAGCACTCTGGTTAAATTCTTTAACTAATTTTTTGCATTCTGCTTTGGAAATGTCATAAGCAACTTCCATTTCATAAACACCTTCAACAACTTTTTTATATCCATTGTCATACATCCAATCATGGAAACTATTTTCCCAATCGAGCAGAACACCATCGCAATCTGTTAAAATTATATTTTTCATCTTTTTCATCTTTTCTTTCATATTTTCCTCTTTAGTCCTTCTTAACATATATGCGTAATATCCTTCATACATTATAACATACCTTAGGCAAACAATTTGCCCATATTTTTAAACACCACATTGTAAGCATTCACTTCAGCTTCATACCACTCATAAAAGTCATCATCTTCTTCAAAGCGGTCACTACCACTGGCATGCTCTTCCCAAACACGGTTCATAGCGTTCATACCTTCAAGAGCATCGCCACGGCCAAAGTTTTTAATTGTATTCCAAGCACTAGTAAAATCTACTGTTTCTTGGTAAAAGCTAGGGATTCTAAACATTGTGTATTCCTTCTTTATTAACTATACTTACAGTATATAGTAAAACGTCTTGGTTGTCAAGCCTTTTTTTAACTTTTATGACCAATCCATTTCAACTTCTTCTGTTGTTTCACCAGGGTTAACAATCTGTCCATTAACTTTGATAGGGTTAGGACCGTTCCAAGCATAGTAAAGACTATCACGTGTTGCTACACGTGTACTCCAACCAATGTCACGAAAGTCACCAATACAAACACTGTTGGATGAACCACTTGCATCATCAATATCAACTATACAACCTGCTGTGATATCAATTACTGCTGATTCAAACAACGTCTGTTTATCTTCTTTTGACATTACTTCAAACATATTGTTTCCTTTTTGTTAACTTATACCATCATTATAAGGTAAAACGTCTTGGTTGTCAACAGTAAAAGGCAATAAATTATAAAATATTTTGATTACTTGGAGTAAGATTGTCGCCGTATTCAATTGTTTTGATATTATGACAATTACTACACAGTGTTACTAAATTTTCTGGATCATTGTTTTGATGGTTACCATCAATATGATCTACTGTTAGTGCGGCACGTAATAGGCTGTTGTATTTTTTGGGGTCACTTTCCTTGTATTTTTTAACACGTGGCAATTTAGCAGGATCAAATCCACAATCACTGCATGATGTCTGACGCAACTGACTGTATGCTTTGGATGGTGTGGCCATACCGCCAAATGCAGCAAAATTACGCTGACATGGATCACAGTACTCTTTCTCACCTGGACCTTTCCACAGTGTTAAGTGACTGTTACAGCCTGGTGTTTTACATTTGCCTCGCATTGCGGCTTTCATTTCGGTTGTTGATTTACGTACCCGATCTGTTGCTTCACGAATGCCCATTATACTAAGTCCTCCGCAGTAAAGTTAAATGCTACTTCAAAAGTTGGTAACTTGTGTTTAAATCCTGCTGTTTTAAGAGCACCTGCAATCCAGCTTGGCCCAACAATCGTTTGGTTACAACGGTAAGTCTTGCCCTCAATCATACGCCCTGCTTTCTTTTCGATATCACAGTGATTTTGGTATGCTGCTTGTACTTTGCGTCCTTTAACAGTGCCACTAGGAGCCCATGTGTTTTGTGTAATCTTTGACAGTACAGATGACATTTCATCTATGTATTCATCTGTAATAACAATTCCATCGTCCATACATTGACGGAAGAATACACTGAGGTTATCAATCTCCATTGCAATAAACGGCTTGTCAGCATTGCTAACTGAATGATAATACATCACACGCTCAAATACTTCTACTGGAAAGTTACGATTAAATACTTCTGTCATACGTGACCAAGCACCACTACGTTTCTCATCACCAAACTTTTCGCTAGTAGCATAGTAACTGTAGTTCTCAAAATACTCTTGCAACTTAACGCAACGGTTGTTCCAGAAATCAGTAAGTCCATCATGGCGGAACCCTGCTACATACTGTTTGTACAAGTCAATGTTTTCTAATTTCTTGCTGGTACGGCCACTGTTAAACTCAACAAAGCGGCGGCGGATTGCAGCACGATCATCTCCTGGATATTGATCAACTGGTACTGTTACCAGTTCAGGCATCATACCAAAACCATATACACCAATAATGTATAGTGCTAGTCCAGTGTGTTGTCCATCCCAAGCAACATGACGTGATACATTACCATCTTTACGTTTTGTATCTAAATAAGTGCGGATACGATTAACAAAGTCTGGATTAAATTCTGAAATGATATCAATCAAGTTCTCACGATCAGGCCAACGTTGCATTGTATCGTTAATATCGATACTTGTTACTGGTACATATTGGATTTCTCCCATGCCAACAATATCTTTAACCATATCATTGTATGTTTCATACCCCATTGCGGCAACCATGCCTTCAGCTAAACTACGGAATAGCATTTCCAAATCACTATCTTTGGCATACAATTCTTGTAGACGCTGATCAACTGTGACAAACAGATCTTCATCTGTATGATAAGTTGAATTAATTTGAGAGGCATAGTTGTTTGTATTATTAGTATTTTGTAATAGCATCATCATATTTGAATACTTTCTTGTTGTTGCTTCAACTACAATATATAGTAAGAAGTATTACATGTCAAGCAAAAACTTTTACTTTTATGCAATTTGTTTTTCTCTTTCCAATTCCTCATATAATGTATCTAGCTCATTGAGAAATGTATTAACATCATCAATTGGCGTTTTGTATACATCCCCACCTGGAATTACAAAACTAAGATAATCGAGAGTTTCCTCGTCGATATCCAAAAGACTATTATACTGATATTTTGTGGAAGAATTGCTCATATATGGCTCCTGTATGGTAGAGTGAGTTATTGTTGATTGGCGAGTTTAGGAAGAGCCCACAACATGAAGGCTAGTCCAAGGGCGCACCACCCTGCTGTTTCCCAAAGGGAAGGAGGTAATAGTCCTGCTTCATGTGCAAAATCATCTGCACCAACAGCACCTAAAATTATTACAAGTCCGATAAAAAATCTAATCATTAAATGTCTCCTTAAGATCCAGTAATTAATAATAGTGAACCATCTTCTTGCATTTGAAAATCTTCAATGTAAGAATGATGTGTACCACTTTGTTTAATACAACTATCAGCGGCAAACCAAAGATGTTTAATACTGCCACTTACGGCAAACATTGTTACTTCAGCCATTGAGCTTTTTGTACCATTCTGCAAATCATCGTAAATTTCTTCACATGTTGAATCAGAGCGTACAAATTGGTAACGTACCAAATACTGACGATCTTGAAATAATAAGTCATCAGCACTTAGTGCCGCAGCTTCCCAAATGCTCCAAACTGAATCCATACATAGTTCAGTTTTCATATCGTCAAAGTGTTCCATAGCAAGTGTGTCAGCATCTACATCTTCAAATTGAACAAATTCCATTGCAATTGTTTCTGCGCTTACATCTTCAAATGTTACTGTTTGATCTAACATATTAACTCCTAGTGTTTTTAACTTACTAATACAATATACAGTAAGACGTCTTACTTGTCAACAAAAAAGTGTAAAAAAGTTTCTTTAGATTTCAACAGGTTGTAAATTATTTTGAAGTATTTTCCAAGTATCTTGCCAACCTTCTACATTATAAAATTTACCACGCCCGTACTCTAGGCTGTTCTTGCCCTCTGACAGAGCTGAAATCGCCCGAGAAAGCGTGTAGTCGTTTCCTAGTTCGTCACAACGATCTCCAAAAAAGACTATTGAATCGTACTCGGAAAAATCGTCCAGAATCTGTGCTTTATCTTTGCCATTTGGATAGATATCCAAGCCAGTTTCTCCACCGGCTGTTGCTGTTAGATCTGGGAACATTGTGTTGAATGCTTGTACAATTTTATTGCGTTCGCCAGTGGCTTGATCATATTCAACATATTTTGCACGTTCTTCTCTGGTTGCATTACGACCAACTACACTAAAGTTTACTACACCAGGACGTTCTTCAATATGATTGCCTGTGCGTATCTCAAATGGGCTTTCGTATTCACAACTGATTAAGAATGTTCTTGCTAGGTCTGGTAATTTCCATTCACTTGAGTATGTGTTTCGTCCGTGTTGCCAGACATCATTACCACTACATCCATATACACGTTTTACATTTTCTGTAATAACAGTTCCCAACTGTTCAACAGTCTTTCCATAGTCACTACCAGTAACCAGGAACACATCGTTGTTGCTCATGAACTCACAAAACCAAATACGGAACTCGCCGTTCATACCACAGCGACTTGGTGTTAATGTTCCGTCTACATCAAATAGATATGCTGTACGCATTATTCTACCTCTACTACATTATCCCAACGAAAAGCTCTCCAGCCTTTGGCATTTACATCCCATACACTGCATACTTCTGGATTGATAGCACGTACTTTCTTTTGTGTCAGTGGGTCATCTTTTTTAGCAGGCGGTAGTACTGCTTCATTAAGTGTACAAGTCATTACTCGTTTATCACCGTTAACTTTGGTAAAAGTGACTGTAACCTCACCATTCTTTAAGTTTTCCAAAACGTTTGTTTTTTGTTCCTGATCCATAATTTTAATCCCATAAGTTTTCATAATATTTTCCAAATAGTCTGAAGCCATTTGACATTCGTTCTTGGTGTGTTTTCAGTCCTTCATGGTCAATCCATTTAAAACTACCAACCATCGACCCATTCTTTTGATCTTCTACATAGTCGCCGAGATAATCATCTTCCCAATTATCTCGGCACTTTTGTTCAAACGCCCAGATCATTTCATCTAGTATTTGGTCCCACTCTTGTTCAGTAGTAGTGCTAGGATATCCATGTGTCGTTGCTTTGAGTTGTACAAGCATAGGATGAATAATCATAGCAAGTGTGCAATCCATACTCCATGTGTCGTGCGGTTCTATTTCAACTCTTGTA
>Ga0209374_1000453_pt1 | contig 45234 bp, 36 predicted proteins | sample SaaInlLV_DNA_10m_FD_184683 | JGI IMG/M metagenome (GOLD analysis project Ga0209374, IMG submission 184683) | Marine microbial communities from expanding oxygen minimum zones in the Saanich Inlet - SI075_LV_DNA_10m (SPAdes) (version 2) | ecosystem: Environmental > Aquatic > Marine > Unclassified ... | reverse complement strand
ACGGACTCTTGAAAGTCATGAAGGAACAGGTAATCAATTCATCATCACTTTTGACCCTGTTGGCTGGCATTACAGTAACAACGGTACTTGGGTCTATTCATGCATTTTCAGTTTTTTTGCAGCCGCTGGAAAGCCAGTTGCAGGCAGGCCGTGCGGAAATTAGCCTGATTTATTCTGGTGCGCTTATTTGCTTGACGATTGGTGTTTTGCTCGGCCACCGAATCTATCCAATGTTATCGGCACCTCTTCTTGCGCTGATCACCTGTGTTGTTGCTGCCATCGGGATAATAATTGCGGGGCAATCACAAACGTTTTGGGTGATGGTGCTAGGGTACAGTGTGATTTTCGGTAGTGCCAACGGAGTAGGATATGGCTTCGCGTTGCAAATATCAGCGCAGGTGATGCCAAAGAAGCGAGGGGTAGCGATGGGCACCGTTACTGCGTTTTATGCTTTCGGGGCAACGATTGCGCCATATATTTTTAATTATGGTCTGACACATGGTGGTGTGGCTGTTGCCATGACTACTTCTGGTTTTATTTTTCTGATTGCGGGACTTATCGCCTGGGCATTGTTGCATCGAGCTGGAGCTTGTTTCAAGCGAGAGATTACTAGTAAACCATCAATAATCTCGCCCAACGTTAACATTCAACTTCTGTTGTGGCTGGGTTATGGCAGTGGTGCATTAGCCGGTTTAATGGTAATTGGCCATGCCACTGGCATCGTGGTGTCTGCTGGTGGTAGCGCTGCACTCGCAATAGGCGGTGCAATGGTAATTGCGCTTGGGAACATGTTAGGTGGGCTAGCAGCTGGTGTATTATCGGATCGAATTCGCATCAGCACTTTGCTCATCCTGCAACCGCTGATGTCTGTATTGGTATTAATGGTGGCGGTTGCCAGTTCCAATGCGTTTGTGTTATTAATATCGCTGGTGTTAGTCGGATTTAGTTACGGTTCAATCATAGCTGTGTATCCTGTAGCAGTGATTAAAATTTTCGGTGAAAAGTCCTCATCACAAATCTACGGGCGGGTGTTCACCGCGTGGGGACTTGCAGGATTGGCTGGACCGTGGTTAGCGGGATTGCTTTACGATGTGACGGGCAACTACACGCTAGCTCTGTTAGTGGCGGCAGCAAGTAGCACGCTGTCGGTTATGTCAGCTTACCTGATAGCGATACAGATGAGAGATAACCGATTTTAATTTGAAAGGTAAAGATAAAAAACAGAACCCCTTTTATCTTTTACCTCAAGGACTCCTTTAGTATCAGAGATAATTAGTCCGTTTATAAGATAAATTTTTTTCACGAACTAATTGACATTACCAGGTAGTTCAAAAGTTAAATTATGATTAATCATACAATTATGAATTACGCGTCAAAACATTCTAAATTATTACAATTCATTTTTTTATTAGTTGTCTTCTTATTACTTTGTCAATTTATTCCACCTTCTGAAAATAATTTTTTGTGGCGATTACCATCTCTATTTAAAGATTTACCATACATTATTAATGATGCAGTTCAGTTTTTGATGTACGAATGGATGCCCATTGAAGTATTTGATCCAGAACTTGAGGAATATGAATCAAAACCGTTATTTAGAGAAGTAACTAGATCAATTTCGAGTGCCGTTCTTTTTATAATAATTGTAGTTCGTGATGTATTTTTGGGAGGTGTTAAAACCATCGTGGCCTTTACAAGTTGGGATTTTGTTAGTGAAAATAAGTGGGCACATTGGCCCGGTCTCCCTTGGACCGTGATTGCAGGGGGGTTAATTATTTTAGGATATAAACTTCAAGGCAAAGGGCTTGCACTTTTAGCTGCTTTTTCTACCATATATATATCTGCTTTTGGTCAATGGAAGCCTGCTTTGGAAACACTTTCTTTCATATTGATTTCAGCACCAATTTCAGTTACATTAGGATTATTTTTAGGTATTTTGGGTTATAAAAGCAAGGCTGTTGAAGTATCATTACAACCATTACTTAATGTAGCTCAGTCTATGCCGCATTACTCTTATTTGATTCCAGTATTGGTGTTTTTTGGAGTAGGTGATCATGCAGCAGCAATTGCAACAATCATTTTTGCAACCCCACCAATGGTGCGTCTTACTATGTTGGGGCTTAAAAGGGTGTCTCCGGAAGTTCTGGAAGCTGGTATGATGAGCGGTTGTAACAATTTTCAGCTTATGTTTAAGGTGTTAGTTCCAACTGCAAGACGTGATATTTTAATTGGGGTAAACCAAGTGATTATGCAGTGCTTAGCAATGACTGTGATTGCATCTTTTATAGGAGCACAAGGCCTAGGTTCTAACTTAATGGTGGCACTAAATTCTCTTAAAGTCGGAGAAGGACTTGAAATAGGACTTTGTATTGTATTAATAGCTGTTCTGTTAGATAAATTGTCTTTAGCCTGGGCAAATAAACAAAAAAATTATTTTACAGATCTTACTTTTTTTGTGAGGTATAGATATTCATTGATTTTCCTTCTTATATTTTTAGTAGGCATTTTATTAGCATATTTTGGCAGTTTCTTTTTTAAAGAAGGTTTTAATTACTTATATATAGTTCCCCATAACAAAGGCATAACAACAGCACACTTTTGGCAAGCAGGGGTTGATTGGATATGGGATAACTTTTTCTACATATTAAATGGTTTTAATGTATTTCTAATTGTACAAGTTTTGGTTCCTATGAAAAATGCTTACCTTGGTTTGCCTGTAGCCGCAACGTTTTTTTTAATGATGGGAATAGGATATATATTTTCTGGAATTAGGACATCACTTATAGTTGGAGGATTTTTGTTATTTATTGCTTTTTCTGAATATTGGGATAGAGCTCTAATTACAGCCTATATGGCATCATTTGCAGTCATTGTCTCTGTTTTTATTGGTATAACAGTTGGGACTTTATGTGCTAAAAACAAGCTCGCTAGTAAAGTAATTTTATTTGTTTGTGATTTCCTTCAAACGTTCCCCTCTTTTATTTATTTGATCCCAGTAATTATGCTTTTTGGAGTCACAGATACATCTGTGATAATTGCTGCAGTAGTTTATGCAACTATTCCTGCTACCCGTTACACAGTGGAGGGGCTAAAAAGTGTTCCACCAGCTTTACATGACGCAGGATCGATGTCAGGTGTTTCAAGTTTTCAAAGGTGGATTTCAATTGAATTACCACTTGCTTTTCCACACATTATGTTAGGTGTGAATCAAACTGTTATTTTTACATTATTTATGGTGATAATTGGTGCCTTTATTGGTACTACTGATTTAGGTCAATTAATTTTGGGTGCTATATCTAAAGCACAAGGTACAGGGATTGGACTTACATTAGGACTTTGTGTCGCCTTTATCGGACTCGCGGTAGATCAGATTATCCGAACATGGGCAAATGAAAGAAAAAAAATATTAGGATTAGCTTAACTGAGAATTACTATTTTTGAGAATTACGGCGAGCCAGAATTGGAATCAGCCACAAGAAGCAGGCAAAAGTCCAGATGATACTACCGATAACTGAAAGATAATCTCCGCTGCGGATGCCTGCCACGATGAAAAATATTCCTGAAATGATGAAGCAGATCAGACCCGCCAGTTCTAGATAAAAATATTTCATTGCTATTTGTGTTTAAGTGCTGCTTTGTTGCTGAAAAGCGTTAAAGGAATAGACGAGCAGTCCTGCCCAAATCAATCCAAAGGTGACAGCATGAGTTGAAGTAAAAGGTTCATTGTAAAGATAGATTCCAATCACAAGTTGGATAGATGGAGTCAAATATTGTATAAAACCCATTGTTGAATAACGTAGTCGTTTGCCTGCATTAGTGAACCACAACAGTGGTAGTGAAGTTACTACTCCTGAGCCTATTAATAAAAAATCTGTTTTCCACACATTTCCAAAAGATCCCGTTCCGTCAATTTCCCAAAACACGATTAAAACTGCAGCCAAAGGTGCAAGTAAAGCAGTTTCCATTAAAAGTCCCACCAAAGGTTTAACAGGTATCATTTTGCGGAATAATCCATAAAAAGAAAAGGTGAAGGCTAAAGAAAGTGCAATCCATGGTAGTGAACCAAAATTCCAGAGAAAATTCAAGACTCCTAAAGCAGCAAAACCCACCGCTACAATTTGCCAAATATTTAAACTTTCTTTCAAAAAGACTGCACCCAGCAAGATTACCAACAGTGGATTGATAAAATAACCTAAACTTGATTCAATAACCTGGTTTGTGTTTACTCCATAAATAAAAACAAACCAGTTGCAGCCCAACAGTGTTGCTGTACCAAGCAGCATCAAGATGTATTTTGGCGAATGAAATAATTGGCGGAATTCTCCTAAACGTTTCTGTATCGCCAGCAAAGCTAAGAGAAAAAACACAGACCAGACCATGCGGTGAGTCAATATTTGCATCGATGGAACAGTATCGAGAAATTTCCAGTAAATGGGAAGAAAGCCCCATGACACATAAGCCAACAGGGCATACTCTACTCCGGATCTGGTTTCAGAATGTTGGGATTGAAATAAGCTGATCAAGTTAAACTGTTTTTGCTTTGAGGTTTGTGGTTTAAGTGTAAAAATGCAAATCCCTCTACGAGAGAAAGGGCAAATTTAAGATTCTGACTTTTTCAATAGTTAATAAAATATGCTGTTTCAGCTATTTCGTTTCAGGATACTGGAAAGTGAAGAGTGAAGATGCTGCCCTCTGCGATTGTGCTTTTCAGCGATACTGTACCATCGAGTAATTCCATCAAACTCTGCACGAGAGTAAGTCCGAGTCCAGTGCCCTTTTGAGGTGCATTTCCGGCAACTTTAACTTGGTGAAATACTTTAAAAATATGCTGTTGCTGTTCTTCACTCATGCCGCAACCGGAATCTTTAACAGCTACGTCAATTCCGCTTTCGTCTTGAGTACAACGGATTTCAATACGCCCTTCTGGCTCAGTAAATTTAATCGCGTTAGCAAGTATATTTATTAAAACTTGACGTACCTTGCCGGCATCAGAAAACAACAGGAACTGTTGATCATGCTGAAAAATAAGCTCATGTTCTATAGACTTTTCCTGCAGTAAAGGTTCAAGCCCTTCCATTACATCCTGCAGCAAATTTTCTAACTGAAAATTATTCTGCTGAATTTCCATCTGACCTGCTTCAATTTTAGAAAGATCGAGCAGTGAGTTGATCAATTCCAGCAAATGTCGTCCACTTTTTAATATCCTGCCTAGACGGTCAGTTTGATAAGCAGAAAGTTTCTCATCCCCTATTGATTCCAGTAAAACTTCTGTAAATCCGATGATAGCATTCAGCGGTGTTCGCAGTTCATGTGACATATTGGTCAGGTACATACCCTTGGCACGGCTGGCTTCATCAAGTTGACGATTTGAAGATTCTAGCAATTCAGTACGTTCCCGGATGACGTCTTCCATTAGCTGGAAAATTTCAGTCAGTTTTTGGACTTCATCCTCATTTTCGGAAAAATCTTCTACGCTTACAGCAGAATTTAAAACAGGACTGCGGCTTTCACGTTGCTGTTCATTAATAACCTGCTGAACTTCACTTCTCAATTGTCTCAGCGGAGCTGAGATTCGTTTTGCGAAAAATAAGGCTAAAACCAAAACCAGCAGCAAAACTACTGAAGCAACGATCCAAATCCAAATTCCAAGTCCGGATAAACCCTGCTGCAGTTCGGAAGCCTGCTGCCGCGCAAAATTGGTTTGCCAGCGTACCATGATTTCAACCTGCCTACTGATCTTTAACACCAGCGGCCACTCCTCGGTCGACCATTCAAGCAACGCTGTTTCAGAGTTGTTGTTTTGTACTTTAGTGTTTGCTTTTTGCTGGAGATTTTCGAGAGACAAAATCATCAGCCGTAAATCATAAAAAGCACGCCGTTCAACCGAACGTTCTCCTTCCCACACACGTGACTTTTTATAAAGCAGACCTAGTTGCTCGAAAGCTGGATGTATCTCATTTTTCCACGTCAGCTCACGTTGCTTGAGAAACTTATCATCAGCACTTTCCAACCATGCCTTTTGTACCCATGTTGCACGATGTACTGCATTGTTAAGTGTAAACCATTTAATGGAAACAGCAGGTAGATCACGATGCTGCTCCAAGGCTCGGTTTTGTTCCAATGTCAGCCAATACAGGGCAAAAAATCCCAACAATGTTATTGCTGCACAGACCGCGACAACCAGCAAAATTTTGTGGCCTAAACTTTGGAACATATGCTGTTGTATTATGAAAATCTAATCCATGAAATGGCTGCTAGCTTTTATAAGCTAAATCAACCCCTACCTAAATCAGCAATCCGGAAATGAAAATGTGTTAGTAGATTTTACAGTTTCACCATCATCATTATTAATCATTTGTCACCGGTTTCTGCCGAAATGCAAAAATCAGGTTTAGGACAAGCCAGCCTGATGATGTCAGCCAGAAAATTGCTCCTGCACGGACAAGCCAGTCAATTTGTAAAAGCGCACCTGGTAATAAAGTCAGCATTGCCAGTGCAGCCTGTAGTAATTGTCCGGATGTTCGTTTTGCCGGCAAAATTTCTTTGAGCAAAGGAACCTTCACTTTTCCGACCAAAGTGCTGAAACGGTGAAACCAAATTAAAAACGGTACAATTTTGTATAACATCCCGTTGGTGATTGTTGCCGCAAAACCCATTAAAAACAGCAGCCCAAAAGCAAAAGTCAGCCGTTCATCAGGCCAGAATAAATGTGCGGTTAGACAGAGCAATGACAGTGGAAAAGCGAGCAGGCCGATTTGCCAAAAACGCAAAGTGGCATCCACGACTTTTCGTTTGCGTTTAAGCAACATCTGCCAGACAGTTAGAGTAAATATTATACTTGCCGTTACTCCCGGCAGCATCGCTGTGAAGAGCAATACTGAACCTGCTGAGTTTAAGAGCATGACTGAAACAGCGGCTAAACTAAACATTCCGGCACGTAAAATCCAGATCGCACGCTTTTCCGGAAAAGGACTGGAAAGGTAAAACATCGGAATTACGTGAAATCCAACTCCAATAATCAATCCGCCAATTCCTCCGGACAGTGCCAAAGTCACATGCAGGTTTTTGACGATCGAACGTTCAATCAGCGGAGGCCACAATCCAGTAATTGCGCCAATCTCGAGGACACCAAGTGACACTGCGAGTGCCAGTGATATCAGTGAAATGCGCATGGCAACCACCACAGGCCGATTTGCCTTTACCCGGAAAAGTGCTGTCAGCAGTTGTGTGAGGAAAACTGTGAAGGCAAGCAATAACGCTGCGATTGCAACTGGAAACAACAACGGAGAAATTAGTAATAATCCTCCCGCTAGGGCCAAAATACCGATGATCATGAAAAAATGTACTACGCGTGATAACGCGATCCACGGAACCTGACCTCCTGCCAGAACCGGAACAAGCTGATAAAAAGCACCCATCATTATCATCATGACCCAGCCTAAAGTTATCAGGTGGGTTAAGGCAATAGTTTCAAAATGCCAACTACTGCTGAAAACTAAAACTCCCCGGTATAGTATCAGACTTCCTGCCAGTAAACCGAACACCGGAGCCGTAAGGAAAAAACGAAAAGGAATATCTTCAGGCGGGGCTTGGTCCAGACTCAGTCCGGAAGATCTCATTGGACCTCCTGCCAAATCCACAATTCAATTGAACCATCTTCAAACTTATCCAGATGGGTCAGCATTCCGCGTTCTTCAAGCAGAGGAAACAACGGACGTGGAGCTTGCCGATGAAGCATTTTCAGCACCTCCGTTTTTTGCAGTTTGTCAACTGCCTCCAGCACCACAACCATCGGTTCCGGAGGTTCAAGTTCGCGGCAATCCACCGTGATGATGGAGTGTCCGCCTGGCACAGAATCAGGAATCATGGGGGCTACTCGATGGCATCCATTTTCTGGATTAAGTCCGGAACTTGAGCAGTTAATTGTTGATCGACCATTGGATAGAGCATACCCTCTTCCTTCATATTATGTTGCTGGATCAACATCAGCAGAGTTTCGCCTGCGCCAAGAGTAGTGTCAGGATCATCAATTTCAAGCGATTCCTGAATTTGAGCTAATATGCCGTTCATTTGAACATGCTCTGCGCGCATAACCATTGTGGGGCCTTGAGTCATGCCTGTCGCTTCTTCAAACGCGGGAAACAAAATCGCTTCTTCCATCTCAAAATGCCTCCGCATTCCTGCTTCAAAAGCGAGCATCTTTTCCCGTCCTTTTTCAAAACTTCCTGAGAGTAACTCTGCTTCAGCATCTGCGTACAGTTGATCACAACGTGCATGATCTGCTGCCATATATTCATTTATTGTCTGCATCTTTTCCTTGGTTAATGTGTGAGCCTCCCAATGAAAAAGTTGATCGAAAATAACTTTTACTGTATAAATCAACAGTGAAAATTAAAAATCAATCAGCTAAAATTAGAACATAATTGAGGTTCAAAATCGAGTGATTAGTCATTTTGGAAGCTATAATTTATTTAACAGAATCTCCGGAAGATGAGATTTAAATGCTGAGTTGAACGAAGGATGGTACTATCTGCAGAAAACATTTTTAATGCAAAAAGGTAGCTTAAAACAAACAATACATCATTCAAACTTTAAAGTCTTCAGCTTGCAAGATTTCTGTAAACAGGCCAATCTGCAAGCGTAGCTTTGAAGAGTTGCCTGCTTCTTTTTCCTTTAAAAAACTGCTTGATCTTCAGCTCAGACATCCACTTTTAATTAATTTAACACTCCAATTTATAATTCAAATGACATATCAGTCCATTCAGTATCGTTTTCAGGCTGCACAGGTTTTGGTGCGTGACGCAGGTTTATATGCTCTTCAGTGGTTCAGAAATCTCGAGAGTCTGCATACCGAGCAAAAAGGTCCACAGGATTGGGTGAGCGAGGCTGACCGTGAAGTAGAAAAGATGATTCAAAAAAGGCTGAAAGAATTATTTCCGGAAGATGGGTTTTTTGGCGAAGAAAGCGGATTTCAGTCACAAAATTCTGAAGGTCTCTGGGTTGTGGATCCGATTGATGGAACAAGCTGTTTTCTGCAGGGTATGTCAACCTGGTGTGTCTCAATCGCTTATGTCGTAGATAATGAAATTGAGATTGGACTGATTTACGCTCCCTGCACAGATGAATTGTTTGCAGCACAACGTGGAAAGGGGGCAACGTTGAACGGACGTCCCATGAGACCGAGTAAAGCAACTTCACTTTCTGAAGGTATTGTAGGTTTGGGATATTCACCTAAAAGTTCTATCGAGGCGACCCAAAAAGCATTTGCTTATTTATTCGAAAACGGTGGTGTCTATCACGATATTGGTTCAGGTGCCTTGATGACCGCATATGTTGCTGCGGGACGTTATGTCGGATATTATGAATATCAGATAAATTCCTGGGACTGTCTGGCAGGTATCGCTATGGTTCGTGAAACCGGTGGCTGGACTAATGACTTTTTAGCCAATGACGGTTTACACACTGGGAATCCAGTTCTCGCGGCAGCTCCCGGAACCAAAGAAGCCATGTTAAACTTATTCAGCGCAGCCGGTCATTAAGCCTGCTCTTTTCCAGACTTGCCAATGTTTCAAGCAATTAAGCCTTTGTCAAATCCTGCCATGGGTGCCTGCTGGCAGGAAAAAAATTTCCAGTTTGGTCTGGTTGCCACGGACGTCGTTTGTATCCACTATGTATTCTATGCTGATTTACTTCCGCAAGCCGGAACTGAAGCAGCACTGTTGAACCTTGTTGAATTGGACAAACAGTTTCAGTTTGGTGATGTCTGGGGCTGGCAAGCAGAATATTCCGGAAAAAATGAAGCTCCGCTGACTTATCTCATACAACTCGAAAAAAGTGATGGCACTAAGCATTTTGTGATTGATCCTTTTGCGAGAGAAAGTCGGGGTGGTGAACAGTGGGGAAGAACTCTCGGTTTTGCGGTGGATGCGGAAGATTATTCTCTTAAAGTATTTTCACGGACGCAGGATTATTTTTTTCATGGAATACGTCGATTACCGGTTATTCGTCCGGAAACTCCAACTGTTAAAATTACTTCAAGACCTCCTGCACCTCAACATTCTTTGGAACAGAGTATTGTTTACGAATGTCACCTCCGCGGAATGACCCGCAACCCATCCAGTACCGTCGCTGATTCTGCTGCTTCCGGAACCTATCTGGGTTTGACAAATTGCATTCCACACCTGAAAACACTTGGTGTAACTGCAGTAGAATTGCTGCCGGTTTTTGATTTTGATGAAAACGAGAGAACGTTTTCTGCCGATGACAAGGTTCATCCATTATATAATTATTGGGGTTATTCAACGCTTCAGTTTTTTGCACCAAAACAAAATTATGCAGCAGATGTGGAAAATGCTGTGTCGGAATTTAAAGCGATGGTTGATAAATTCCACGCAGCCGGTTTAGAGATATGGCTGGATGTGGTTTTTAACCATACCGCAGAATTTGGTGCGGATGGTCCCGTGGATCATTTCAAGTCACTTGCTCCGGATCATTGGTATTTGCTGGAAAAAGACGGTTCTCACAAAAATTATTCCGGCTGCGGAAATACTCTGAAATGTGCCCATCCAACCAGTAGAAGGATGATTCGTGAATGCCTCATTTACTGGGCACACGAAATGGGAGTTGACGGCTTTCGGTTTGATCTCGCCACAATCCTTAATCGTGACGCATCCGGAAATGTCATGGATTTTCCGCAGTTACTATGGGAATTGAGGAATGATCCGTCACTGAAAAATATTAAACTGATTGCGGAACCTTGGGATGCTTCCGGAGCTTACGAACTGGGTAAAGCATCCGGACTTGCGGATTGGGCGGAGTGGAACGATAAATACCGTGATACTGTACGCCGTGCTTTGCGGGGTGAGGAAAAAATGATGGAGGCGCTTAAAGCCTCAATTCTCGGCAGTCCGGAAATTTTCGGTTCTGTAGATTCCGGCAGGAAATACAGCCTCAACTTTCTCACTTCGCACGATGGTATGACGTTGATGGATCTCGTTTCATACAACGAAAAACACAACGAAGCTAACGGAGAAAATAACCGCGATGGTCATAATTCCGAATTTGCTGAAAACTGCGGAATTGAAGGGCCGACTAATAATCAGGAAATACAAAAATTACGTTTCCGCAAAGTACGTATGTTTCAATGCCTGCTCCAACTGTCAAACGGAATTCCGATGCTGCTCGGAGGTGATGAATTCGGCAGGACGCAGCAGGGGAATAACAATGCCTATTGTCATGACTCTGAGCTGACATGGCTTGACTGGGAGCTTGCAGAAAAAAACTCTGAGCTTTTGCTGTTTACTCGTCGTATGATTGCTGTGCGGAAACAGTACTTTTCTTTTCTGTTTTCAGCAAAAAGTAATTATCAGTGGTTTGACGCTTCCGGAGGTGTTGAAGAGTTTGCGCCATATGTACGTACTCTGCATTATGAAGTAACAAATTCTGAGTGGCCGGAAGAGACAATACGTGTACTTATCAATTGTTTTGAGCAGCCGGTTGAATTTATGCTGCCCAGAGAAATCGATTGGAGGGTGCTGATTGACAGCCATAAGGAGCCTGCAGAATACATTCCTCCTCAAGCAGGAAGCGCATGGTTGGAAGGATTTACCGTGCAAATCTTGAGAGCTACTGGTGTGAAAGTTTGAAATTGTAAAATTGACGATTTCCTGCTTTTCCAGTATAAATTATGGAAAGAGATTAAATGTCAAAAACAAAAAAAGATACTCCTGCTCTTGGAGCCGATTACAGCGCTAAAATGAAAAGCAGATATGCTGAAAAAGTTAAGCCCTCCGCTAAAATATATTCAAAAGCAGATCGTCGTGATAATCGTATAGTGCAAAATATGACAGAGGAAGCTCAACAGGAATCACAGAAAGGAAGCAGTTGTCATGGGCATTGTTTATGCGGGGCTGTAAGCTTCAACATCACAGGTGATTTGCGTCAGGTGGTCAATTGTCATTGCGGACAGTGCCTTCACACTCACGGACATTATGCGGCATACAGTGCGGTTGAGAAAAACAAAATTCAGTTTGTGAATGATGCCGGACTCAAATGGTATCGTTCTTCAAACGAAGCAAGACGTGGTTTCTGCCAGGAATGTGGAGCAAGTCTTTTCTGGGAACGTCTTGGAGCAAGTACCATCAGTATTGCTGCAGGAATGCTCGATTTAGCTCACGGAATAAAAACGATTGGGCACATTTACTGTTCAGACAAACCTGAGTATTATGATATTGTTGATGATTTGCTTAAGTTTCCTCAATCCTCAGCGGGTGAACTTGAAGGTGACAACAGCTAAACAGTTGAAATAAGCTTCAACTCAAAAAAAGCCCTGAACCCATATCATTTCGAATTAAGCGCTAAATCTGCTATCTGCAACAACGCTAATATCATCAAGATTTCTCACAACCTTCGAAATGACAACATTTTAACTCTCCATCTTTAATAACTGTGTTGAGGTCTGTCTACTAAATATCACAAAATTAACATACAGTCACCATAACTAAAAAAGCGGTAATTATGATCAATCGCTTGCTTGTATGCAGACAATAAAAAATCACGTCCGCAAAAAGCTGAAACTAATATCATCAATGTTGATTTTGGAAGGTGAAAATTGGTCAGTAGTCCAGCCATCATCCTGAATTCGTAAGGTGCGTGAATAAAAATATCTGTCCAGCCGGAACTGTGCTGGAAATTCTGTTGCGCCAACGTTTCCAGCACTCTTACAGAAGTTGTGCCAAGGCAAATAATCTTTTTTTGATTTAGCCTGTATTTCTTCAACTGCTCCAGAGTTTGAGAGGTAACAGAAAAAAATTCCGTATGCATTTTGTGTTGCCTGATATCTTCCACCTCAATGGAGGAAAAAGTACCCAGCCCGACATGTAGTGTAACCTCCAAGATGTCTATACCACGCTTTCTGATTGCAGATAAAATTTCTGGTGTAAAATGCAAACCAGCAGTTGGAGCAGCAATTGCCCCCGGTTCTGAAGCAAAACAGGTTTGGTAACGTTCCCTGTCTTCCTCGTTTTGTAAATCACTCGCTTGCCTACGTTCGATGTAAGGCGGTAAAGGTGGGAGACCAAATTCTTCTAAACGTTCTTTCAAAAGTTCAGCTTCTTCAAATGACAACAGCCATTTTCCCTCTTCAAGTCTTTCCTGCGCAACTGCACGGAGACGTCCACTGCAAAATTCTAGAAGCTCTCCAGTTTTTATCCTTCCGGCCTTACGAACAATAGCAGACCAGTGACCTTCGCTTTTTTCTTCAACCAGTAATGCTTCAATTACTGCTCCTGTTTGACGTTTTCCGGGAAGACGAGCAGGCAAGACTTTGGTGTTGTTGATGACAAGGCAGGAGGATTCAGGTAACAGCGAAACTATTTCGGCAAAGTTGTGATGTGAGATTTGTCCACTTTGACGTTCCAGCAGGAGCATACGAGACTGGTCACGCTTAGGTGATGGATGTTGGGCAATGAGTTTTTGTGGAAGTTCATAATCGTATGAACTTAACTTCGAATCGTATGCAGGCATTGAGAAATTGTAGATAAAATGTCAGCTTAGAGCAAACAGGTTTATTAAAAAATGTATCCTTTTCTGCCTGTTCTGCTGCTAATTCGTTCTATCCATACCTCCCATTTTTTTTATACGCTCTTCAGGAGCAATAATCTGTATTATTTTTGCCCCAAATTTTTCATTTGAAACAACGACCTCACCTTGAGCGACCAATTTTCCGCTGACGAACATATCAAGGTTTTCACCAACTAATCTGTGCAATTCCAAAACAGATCCCTGACCAAGTGAAAGGAAGTCGTTGATGTTCATTTTTGCTCGTCCTACCTCAAAGGTAACGGTCAAAGGCATCTTCAGCAAAAAATTCAAATCAACACCTTCTTCATCACCGGACGCTGCGTCCATGGTGAGCGAGGTGTCTGACGCCGATTCCAGTAATTCATCGATATTATCGTCAGTCGATTCAACTGTCTCGGTGATTAAGGAACTCAAATCACCACTGCCGCCAAAATCCTCCGAAGCTGGGCTGTTTCCATCCATCTCATTCATCAACGAATCCATATCATCTTCAGGATTATCCACATTTTCAGCCTCAGTACTTTCCTGATCTTCTTGAACTTCTTCGTCTGTCATTATTTACTCCAGTACAAAATATTATTAAACGGATTCGGAGGACTCCAGCTCCCAGCAATTGCGCAATAGCGGCTCTTCAAGGGCATCACAACCGGAAGGACTTTCAAAACCTTTCAACTTAAAAGTAAAAGCCATTTCATCCGGAATTAGTGCTTGTAAATCAACAGAACTTTCAGCATTGCGGAAGACGGCAAAGCAGCGGAAAGTTTCTTCAGTTAATTTTTCTACCTTCCGGATTTGAGGCCGACAGGACCACTTCCGCATAAAGCAAAAATGCTGTACATGTGCTTCCGCGACTTGCTCCAATCCGGAGAGAAAAACCGATCCGCGATAAGCTGTACCATAAACCTGAGCAGCTTTACGGCTTGCTAAATAATTTGGAACCTCATCCGCACTAAGGTGTCCATATGCCCTACCTGTTGGGAAATCAATCATGGTGGCGGCAAATCGGTGCCCTCCAAGATGACTGCTGTCCCAGACTTCAACGGCAGATTTTTGCCTAGAAACATGATAACGCATTTTATCAGCAAGTTCCTGCCCAAACTTGGCACAGCATTTATCATGCCTCCCATGGGTACAAATAAAAATCTGCTCCCCTTCAATTGCGGCAGGTGAAAAAGCGGTAGTTATTCCATCACGAAAATATGATTCCAAAACTGCTGGAATTTGACTGGGCATCACATTTGAATAACATTGTTTTTCAGGATAGATAAAAATATTTACTTTGTCCTGACTCAGTCCTGCCCGGCTGATCAGGCGGATGCTGATTTTTCCATTGACTACGCTTTGTTCTTTCATCCATTTTTTTAATCCCTGCGGAAATCCACCTTTTGATTCAAGTGCTTCATATTGCCAATATTTTTTTGGCCAGGTGATAAAAATGAAATGCCTGGCATATGGAGCGGTTCCCGCAAGTGGTTCAGCAGATTTCCTTGTCAAAACGCTGCAGTAATTTAAAGCGGACATTTTTCAGTTTCAGTTAGTTGTTGCACAGGCAGTCTTTCAGGATTTAACAAGAGCAGCATAAGGTTTGTAACAGGCAACTTTATGCTTAATCTCCTGCGGATTATTCTCAAAACCTGTTGCAGAACCAGCTTGAATATTTTGCAGAGCAGGAGAAATGTTTCTACATTTATCCTCAACCAGCGGACAGCGTGAAGCGTAGGCACAGCCATTTCCTGATAGGGTTTCAAAATTTGAATCCGGTATTTTAGGAACAGAACTAGCTGCAGATTTACTTTTTTTACGTGAAGGATCGGTACGGGGAACCGCTGCCAGTAAAGCGCGTGTATAAGGATGCTGAGCATGATCAAACAGCATTTGCGTTGGCCCCTGCTCCACAATCCTGCCAGCATACATCACTGCAACTTTTGTTGTCATGTGCCGAACTATGCTGAGGTCATGACTGATAAACAGATAAGCCAATCCGTGCCGGTCACGCAGGTCCATCATTAAATTCAGGACCTGAGCCTGTACTGAAACATCAAGCGCGGAAACCGGTTCATCCGCCACAATTAAAGCCGGACGTGTTATTAGAGCACGGGCAATTGCAATCCGTTGTCGTTGTCCTCCGGAAAATTCATGCGGAAATTTAACCGAGTCATTTGGTGAAAGTCCAACATTGTCCAGAGCTTCCGTAACCATTTCGCTCCGTTTTTTAAGTGTCATTTTTCCAAGTAAAGACAAAGGTTCAGCAATAATTTTTCCTACACTTTGCCGTGGATCAAGCGAGCCGTACGGATCTTGAAAAATCATTTGTAGACCACTTCGCACACGGCGTAAATCTTTAGCTTTTAGTGCATGGAGAATCTTACCCTGAAAGCAAATTTCACCGGATTGTGGAGCTTCAAGTGCCATTACTGTACGAGCCAAAGTTGATTTTCCGCAGCCGGACTCACCTACAATGCCAAAACTTTCACCGGAATTTATGGTCAAGCTCACACCATCCAGCGCTCGGAAACGTTTAGCTGAAGAAAATAACTGTTGGCGGGGAAGAATGTATTCCCGCACTACTTTCCGAATTTCGAGTAATGAAGTGTCTGTCTTTTTTTGATTCATACTTTTTACTAATAATGGAAAAAACAGGCTGTAGAGTGTGCCGTACCGAGTTGGATTTCCTCAGGAACTTGTGAAGAACATTGTGGCTGAACCCGTGGACAGCGGTCAGCAAAGGAACAGCCCTTGGAACGTTCCCAAAACTCCGGTACACGTCCCGGAATTGTTGACAATCTGTTTGTTTGCGAATATTCTGATTGTAATCCTTGTTCAGAATTTACTTTTTCTGAATCAGGAATTGAGGCAAAAAGGCCCCTTGTGTAAGGATGTGCCAGGTTTTTAAAAACATTTTTCGTAGGACCTCTCTCTACTATACGTCCAGCATACATGACCAGCATCTCATCTGTATTCTCAGCGACAACACCTAAATCATGTGTGATCAGGATCAGAGACATGTTTTCTTCAAAAACCAACTCCGCGATCAAAGCCAGTATTTGCGCTTGGATCGTTACATCCAGTGCAGTTGTCGGTTCATCCGCAATGATCAATTCCGGATTGCAGGCCATTGCTATTGCGATTACAACCCTCTGTCTTTGTCCTCCCGAAAGCTGATGAGGATAGAGTGAGTGGGAATATTTTTGACTTGGTAAACCGACACGGTCCAGCACCTTTGAAGCCTGTTGCTGTGCCTGATGGCGGGATAAGTTTTTGTGCAGTCTAAGACTTTCTGCCACCTGAAAACCAATCGGCAGGACTGGATTAAGTGCGCTCATGGGTTCCTGAAAAACCATACTGATTTTGTTTCCCCTGATTTGACACAATTCTTTTTCAGGCAAACTCAGCAAATTACTTCCGAACAGAACTTCTCCGGATGCAGTCATATTATCCGGTAGCAATCCCATGATGGCAAGGGCCATCATTGATTTTCCGCAACCTGATTCTCCAACAACACCAAGGCTTTTACCGCGTTCAAGATTAAAATTGAGATTGTCCAAAATGTTTATAGAACCGGACTGGTGCTCTGTACTTACAGTTAAATTATTTACGGTCAACAAATTCAAAATGGAGTGGCTTGAAGCGAATTTTTTGCAGGTTGTAAAGATGTTCACCAAAAGTGAAACTGAATATTTCTAAAAAGATGCAATTGATTAATTTTCACAAGTTGGCAAGCTTTTTGGAAAGCATACCTTAAAAGTGCAGTTTTTGCATGCAGAATTTGACCATTATGAGTATTCTGTGATAAATTGTTATTAAAATGGAAAAACAATAATAATGCTCCTAAGAGGGATGAACATTGTCTTTCTTTTTTTAAATTAAATCAGCAAAGGTATATTTTATGAGATCAGCGATTCAGGAAGAATTATTTGGTGCAGAACAATACACTCGTTTATGCAGTATCTGCAGTGGCGAATTTCCACGTTCTTCAGAATTTTTCCCTGAAGGCCGTTGTCAGGACATGATGACCTCCTATTGTCGAAAATGCGCGAATGTCCGGGTACAGACGCAAAGCATCTCAAAAGAAAGTGAAACAGAAATCTCAAATTTATATTCGCTGGAAAAGAGTTGTAAAGAATGCGGAGAAATTAAACAATTACGTGAGTTTTACATGTCTTCGCAATCGCATGATGGTAAAACATATGCGTGTAAAAACTGTACTGACGAAAAACATAAAGCACGGGAGATACGTCAGCAACGTCTTGCTGAGTTTGAATGGGCTGTGTATTTTATCCAGGATTCAAGAAATAACAGAGTTAAAATAGGTTCAAGTGATGATCCCGAACAGGCACTTTCGATCCTGCAGGAAGGTTCTTCGGAAACTCTTCATATGCTCGCGAATCACGCGTCAGGTGAAAAAGATACTGCTGAAATGAGCGTGTATGCAATACATAGTCTGTTTCAAACTCATCATACCGGAAACGGTTGGTTTGAAATGGTTCCTTCCTTGGAACAGTACATTTCCCTAATTCAGCATGGAAATTTCGAAAATGCTGAATTATTGCTTTATCCAATTGAAAATAATGAATACCAATCTCCAGTTAAAGCGACTCAAAAAGAAAGCATAGAAGGTGTAGTAGTAGTTGATGGACACAGTTTCCCTAGCATTTCAGCTGCTTCAAATGCAACCGGATATACTCCAGAACAGATGAAAAAATACTTGCAAAAATCTGCGGATTCGAACTCTCTACTCACTCAAAAGCTTCAAAAAGCAGGTTGATTTTTTGATTGACCAGACAATGTCATGAGTGGTAGTTTTTATTCAAAATTTGTTTTTCCCTACCTTTGTGAATTTTTCATGTCCGGAGCTTCCTTAAACGGTTTTCGACAGGACGCACTCCTTAAAACAGGAGGTGAAGTACTGGAGATAGGTTTTGGAACAGGACTCAATCTGCCTCATTATCCGGATTCAGTACAGAAAATTGACGCCGTGGATGTTAATCCAGCTATGTATCCTCTGGCACGTAAAAGGATTGAAAAGTCAGAAATTTCTGTTACAAATTATATCCTTTCCGGCGAGAATTTGCCGATGGAAGATTCAAGTTACGATTGCGTTGCCTGCACTTTTACCTTGTGCAGTATTCCGGATGTCTCGAAGGCACTCTTTGAAATAAACCGCGTGCTTAAACCTGGAGGAAAATTTGTTTTTCTTGAACACGGTTTGAGCGATACCTCAAAAGTTCAAGTCTGGCAGCACCGTCTCAATCCTTTACAAAAAATAATTGGAGATGGTTGTCATCTTAACCGTGATATGGATCAAATTGTACGCGGCGCGGCTTTTGAAATGAAATCCTTAAAACGTTTTCAACTACCTCTACTACCAAAATTTATCGGTCACTGTTATCAAAGCGTCGCGGTCAAAGAGTAGTTCGTAAGCTTAATGAGAAGAGCTCTCCTGAAAAGATAAGCCATACTAAATACAGAGTTATCGAGCAGGAATGGGATTGAAAAATGAAGAAAAACATGTTAGTATAACTTCTGTAAATAAACTTAGAAAAACTTTAATCTACAAACAATTATTATCATGGACTGGTCATTTGTTATTTTCCTCGCAGTTTGGATAGTACTGCAGTTTTGGATGTTCCCTAAATTAGGCATACCTACCTGAGGCAGCCAAAATTCTTGCCGCGTGCCGGTGAGTAAAAAAGATGCTGATTCAGTTGAACTGGTTGAAAATTCTAAGAAAGAATAAAGAAAATCCTTCCTCAGTCCCCAAAGTCTAATCTCAAGATAACGTTCGTGTTCAGGCCGTTGAAAACATAAATCTGCGGACAGCTAGGGCCTTTGTTGAGCGTAACGTTGAGCGTAACAATGATTGACTCACCTTAGTGCTCGATGCTTACGTCGTTTTTTTGAGATCGACATCCATATTAAATTCTTGACCAGTGCGAAAACAGGGTTTATAATTTGCCTTATTATGCATTTAAAAAAACATTGCTTGACAAACTTCTTCTTTCACAGGTAGCCTCAATATTCATTTTCGCAAAATAAAAATTTGTGAAATATCCATTGGAACTTGCTTTACGGGCATATTTCAAATTGTTAATTATATTTTGGAGATAAAGATGAGTTGGAGCAAAAAAACTATATTTAGTATTATCTGGATACTCGCAGCTGTCTGGATTATGGGTGTTTCGCCGTTGAACGCAAAACCTAAAGTCGCTGCCATTTACACATTGCCGGTTGAGCAGCAGTGGATCAGCCGTATTCACAAAGCACTTAATGCGTCAATGGCTCGCGGAGACATAGAGTATGTTTTCTCTGAAAGTGTAAAAAATACTGACTATGAACGTGTCATGCGCGAATATGCTGAAAAAGGCATGGATCTGTTGGTCGGAGAAGTATTTGGGGTGGAACGTGCTGCTCGCAAGGTAGCCAAAGATTATCCCGGAACAGCCTTTCTGATGGGGTCGAGTTTTGGTCCAAGCGGGCAAAATTTTTCAGTATTTGACAATTGGATTCATGAACCGTCTTATTTGACAGGCATGATTGCCGGAGCCATGACAAAAACCAACAAAATGGGAATTGTCGGTGGTTATCCGATTCCGGAAGTAAACCGTTTGGTTCATGCGTTCATGGATGGCGTACACGAGGTAAATCCGGATGTAAAATTTATGGTAACTTTCCTCGGCAGTTGGTTTGATCCGCCTAAAGCTAAAGAATCAGCTTTTGCACAAATCGAACGTGGTGCTGACATCCTTTTTGCAGAGCGTTTCGGAGTTTCTGACGCAGCTAAGGAAAAAGGAGTTTTGGCGATTGGCAACGTGATTGACACCCAGTCGGATTATCCTGACACCGTGATTGCTTCTGCAATCTGGAACATGGAAGCCACAATTGACAGAGCCGTTTCCAAAGTTGCTTCAGGTTCTTTTGAAGGAGAAGACTATGGTCAATATTCTTTCATGAAATACGGTGGTGGAAGTCTTGCGCCTTACGGAACTTTTGAAAACCGTATTCCGGCCAAAGTAAAAAAACTGGTGGCCGAGAGATCACAGGAAATAAAAGATGGATTGTTCAGAGTCAACGTTAATGACGCTGAGCCGAAATCCACAATGTGAGTAACGGTGTGAAGCGTTCTGAAATTGAAATTTCGGAAAAGCAACCATCCGCAGAAGTGGTGCTCCGCCTGCGGGGCATCACCAAAGTTTTTGGAAGTTTGGTCGCTAATGATGATATCAGTCTGGAATTAAAGTCCGGAGAAGTACTGGCATTACTTGGAGAAAACGGTGCCGGTAAAACGACTTTGATGAATATCATTTTTGGTCATTATGTCGCAGATTCTGGAAGTATCGAGGTATTCGGTAGTTCCATTCAGCAAGGCTCTCCGCATGTGGCGATCGAGTTGGGCATCGGCATGGTGCATCAGCACTTTACGCTGGCAGACAATCTGAGTGTGCTCGACAATGTGATGCTTGGCACAGAACCCTTGTGGTCACTATATTCAAATCGACGTGCCGGAAGGCAGAAACTGGAACAACTGGGTGAACGTTTTGGTCTGCAGGTAAATCCAAATGAACGTGTCGCTGAACTTTCAATCGGCGAACGTCAACGAGTTGAAATCCTCAAAGCACTTTATCGAAACGCACAGATCCTGATTTTGGATGAACCTACTGCTGTGCTTACTCCGCAAGAAACGGAAACGTTTTTTGAAACACTCAAAAAACTAGTTTCAGGTGGACTTTCACTGATTTTTATTTCCCACAAAATGCAGGAAGTTTTAGCGATCAGCGATCGGGTTGCGGTTTTACGTGACGGACGTTTGGTGTCTGAACTCAAAACCGCCGGCGCCTCCGAAACGGAATTGGCACAGGCAATGGTTGGTCGGAATATCGAACTCCCAAAGCGAAAAGCGTTGAAAGCCGGTGAGCCTGTACTCAAGCTGAAATCTGTAACGGTTAGGGCCGAGGATGGACGTTCGGCATTGAGCAGTTTGTCCCTCGATATACGAGCCAGGGAAATTGTCGGGATCGCGGGTGTTTCCGGAAATGGTCAAACTACAGTTGCGGATTTAATAAGCGGACTGGTCGAACCGCAAAGCGGCACCTTGGAACTGCATGGTGAGGTTGTCAATAATTTTACACCCAGAAATATGCTCAGGAAAAAAGTCGGACGTATCCCTGAAGACAGACATTCTCAAGGTGTGATAGGTGACATGACATTAGCCGAAAATATTGTTTCGGAGTCTTATCAGGAACCGCAATTCAGCTCTTACGGCTGGCAGAATCATCTCAACCGTCAGCGTTTTGCGGAAAATGTGGTGAGCAAATTTGATGTGCGCGGCTATTCAGATAATTCTCCTGTACGTTTGCTTTCCGGAGGAAACATGCAAAAATTGATTTTGGGTCGTGTCCTTTCGGGAAATCCACAATTGATTCTGGCAAACCAGCCCGGACGTGGTTTAGACGTGGGCGCAGTAGCTTATGTTCATGAACAACTACTTGCCGCACGTGCTAATGGTGCAGCGATTTTGCTGATTTCCGAAGATTTGGAAGAGCTCCTCAAAATCTGCGACCGTATCGCCGTCATCCACCGTGGTAGACTCAGTGAGAGCTTTCCACGTGAATCTATTAGCATTGCTCAACTTGGACTTTTAATGACGGGCCAGCAAAAAACGCCAACAACAAATAATCAATCAACTGAAGCAGATGCGTCTTGAACCACGAACCAGAGTGCCTTTTGCACTGGTGATATTCGCTCCGGTTGCGGCAATTGCGGCGAGTTTTGTTTTGTGTGCAGGATTAGTTGCATGGAGCGGAGCTTCAATTTTTGAGGCATATGGACTTTTGCTGAAAGGCGCACTCGGCTCAGGCTTTGCGCTCTCAGAAACATTTGCGAGGGCGACGCCGTTAATTTTCACCGGCTTGGCTGCCGCGGTTGCTTTCAAATCCCGTTTTTGGAACATTGGTGCAGAAGGTCAGTTATATGCCGGTGCGCTCATTATTACTGTTTTGGGAACCGGAATGCTGGATTTACATCCAGGATTGATGATTCCGATTTTAGTCATTACCAGTGCGGTTGCTGGAGCTTTGATGCTACTGGGGCCGGTTTTGCTAAAAATTCATTTTGGCGTGGATGAGGTTGTTACAACACTCCTGCTGAACTTTATTGTACTTTTGCTGGTGAGTTTATTGTTGGAGGGACCACTCAAAGATCCTATGGGACTGGGTTGGCCGCAAGCGGAACCGGTTACAGAAGCGGCTGAACTTCCTCGCCTTTTCAGGGGAATGCGTTTACATTCCGGACTTTTGCTGGCACTTTTATTTTCCCTCATTATATGGATTGTGAGCATACGAACTACCCTCGGTTATGAAATGCGTGCAGTCGGTTTTAATCAAAAAGCCGCGCGTTTTGCGGGAATGCCGGTTAAAAGTGTGATGATCAAGACTGCATTAATTTCCGGAGGTATCGCAGGAATTGCAGGATTCAGCGAGGTTGCGGGAATGAAAGGTAATTTGACGCTTGATCTAAGTCCGGGATTTGGCTACACGGGAATTGTAGTGGCCATGCTGGCGCAGTTGCATCCGCTGGGAGTGATTATTTCCGCAGCTTTTGTGGCAAGCATTTTCGTTGGTGCAGACGCTATGAGCCGTTCTGCAGGAGTGCCGAGTTATATTGCGGACGTGATGGTCTCGGTTTCCTTGCTGTGTATGCTGGTGTCGGTTTTGCTGGTACGTTTCCGGATTCGCTGGAGTTGAAAATGAATACTGAGTTAACAATAATACAGTTTATTGAAGACGTTGAAACGATTTTATATTCATTGAAATCATAATGGAAACAAGTTTTGCCTGGTTGGATATATTTCTCAATGCGAGTTTTTGGGTTGCCGCCGTGAGGATTGCAACACCTTTGATTTTTGGTACACTGGGAGAAGTAATCTGTGAACGTGCAGGGGTCCTCAACCTGGGGATTGAAGGAATAATGACATTCGGTGCAATGGCCGGCTGGATGGCTGTTTATCAGGGTGCTGGTCTTTGGACCGGACTGCTTTTCGCCGCAGCCTGTGGAGGGACTTTTGGTTTACTGCACGCTATGCTGACCGTGCCTTTGGGGCTTTCTCAACATGTAACCGGTATTGGCATCACACTACTGGCCACGAGTCTTTCCTCCTATGTTTACCGGTTGATTCTACCGGAAGTCAATTCTCCACCGCGAATTCAGGCTTTTGAACCTTTGGAAATTCCCGGCTTGTCTTCAATACCGCTCATCGGTGAGGCTCTTTTCAAGCAAACCCCATTAACGTATTTTGCGTTTATTTCAGTGATAGTTGTCGCTTATGTGCTTTACCGCACTCCAGTTGGTCTGGCGGTGCAGATGGTAGGTGAAAATCCTGCTGCGGCAGAAGCACAGGGTTTGAACGTCACTCTTATTCGAACAGGCGCAGTTGTCTGTGGAAGTGCTTTTATGGCGGTTGGAGGTGCATTCTTAACGATGTCGGCCTTTAACGCTTTCTTTTTCAACATGATCAATGGGCGCGGTTGGATTTGCATTGCACTGGTCGTTTTTGCCTCGTGGCGTCCAGGGAAAGCTCTTTTGGGCGCATTGTTGTTTGCTGCGTTTGATGCCTACCAGATGCGTTTGCAACAGTTACTAGGAGCAGAAATACCTTACCAAATATTTCTGATGATGCCTTATGTCCTCAGTATTTTAGCGTTGATAGTTATGTCGAGACGTGTCGGTTATCCTCAGGCACTGATGATCCCTTACCGCAAAGGCGAACGTTGAACTCAGGCAAGCAAAATTTAGCAGATTCCAAAAACATCTTGTATCTATGCGTTAAATTTTGTAATTTTATAAGCTGAATCTAGCGTCATCTATTCTTAAGAGAATCTTTTTCACGGGTGAGTGTTGGAACGGAATCCCTCATTTGTTTTTCCAAAATATATCTACCCACATGGCAAAAAATATTACACCCCGCAAAGAAAACTACTCTCAGTGGTATCTTGATGTAATTGCCGCGGGGCAGCTTGCAGACTATGCTCCAGTCAAAGGCTGCATGGTAATCCGACCTACGGGATTTGCCATCTGGGAAGAGATGCAGGCCCGTTTGGATCGCATGTTCAAAGAGACTGGTCATGTCAATGCCTCATTTCCTCTATTGATCCCCAAGCATTTTATGGAACGCGAAGCAGAGCACGTTGAAGGCTTCAGTCCGGAATGTGCTGTTGTTACTCATGGAGGAGGTAAAGAACTGGAGGAACCGTTGATGATACGTCCAACTTCTGAGACTATAGTTGGTCACATGTATTCCCAATGGATTCAAAGTTATCGTGACCTTCCGGTGCTGATTAATCAATGGTGCAATGTGTTGCGCTGGGAAATGCGCACACGTCTGTTTTTACGCACCTCTGAGTTTCTTTGGCAGGAAGGGCACACGGCTCATGAAACAGCCGAAGAAGCGCAGGAAGAAACATTACGCATGCTGGAAATTTACCGTAAATTTCAGGAAGATTATTTGGCAATTCCAGTGCATACTGGACTAAAATCAGCAGCAGAAAAATTCCCCGGGGCACTGGCGACATATTCCATTGAAGCCATGATGCAGGACGGAAAAGCCCTTCAGTCAGGAACCTCACATAATTTAGGTCAAAATTTCGCAAAAGCATTTGAGATTGATTACCTTGACCGCGACAACAACAAGCAATTAGTCTGGACAACTAGCTGGGGTGTTTCAACACGTATGATTGGTGGTTTGATCATGACACACAGTGATGATGACGGTTTGATCATTCCTCCTAAAATAGCACCTATTCAAGTTGTCATTGTGCCTATTTTTAACAATGAGCAAGAGCGTAAAGAAACCTTTGAGTTTGCGAATTCAATTGCTGATCAACTCCACGTAAAAATTGATCAATTGAAAATAAAAATTGATACTCGTGAAAATTTACGACCTGCTGATAAATTCTTTCATTGGATTCAACAGGGAGTTCCTGTGAGGATTGAGGTTGGCCCAAGGGATGTTAAAAAACAATCCGCAATGGTTGCGAGGCGTGATGTACGTGAGAAAAATGCAGTCGCGCTAGAAAACATAACTCTACATGTCGTAGATTTGTTGGATATTATTCAAGAGAACTTGTTCCAGCGTGCTCTAGACTACAGGAAAGCTAATACTAGGACAGCAAAAAATTATGAAGAATTTAAAGAAATTATTGCGAATGAGGGTGGATTTGTGTTTGCGCACTGGGATGGTTCAAAAGAAGTTGAAGAACAAATAAAACAAGAAACAAAGGCTACGATTCGTTGTATACCACTTGAAAAATCTGAGGCCGGAAAATGTATTGTAAGCGGTGCGCCTTCTGCACAAGAGGTGCTGTTCGCAATTGCATACTGAAAAATATGCAGAATACTGAAGATAACTCTTTTATTAATCAATATTTGTGAACAACCACATTATTGTCTCAAACGTCAGTGACGCTTCTTTTGCTCTAGGAGTAGGTTATGCGCACTCTCAGAAGATTGACATTTCTGATATAATTGCGTTAAAAACATTTATCAATAATGAGTTTTGTCCAAGATTTCTTCAGGATCATGTTACTGAAGAAACTCTGGGACACGGTTTAAAGGGCAAATCAGTTTATATTGTCTCCACTCACTCTGCGAACCATTCACGTGATGAGCTGGCAATGCGGAATTACCTGATTGCTTCTGCTGCAAAGGAGAATGGAGCAGAATTTGTTGCATTGGTTGAACCGGATTTGTTCTATTCAGCGCAGGACAGAGGACCAAGAACTGTGGATCATCCTCAGGTTACTGATTTTGCGTCACGTGAAAAATTTGTGGGACAAGCTTGTTCCGCGGAAATGTATGCGCAGCTCTTGAAAACTTCCGGAGTTGACTCTGTAATGACGGTTCACAACCACAAACCGGATGTGATGCGTAAAATATATGAAAAGGTAAATCCGCAAGAAAACTCACGCGGAATTCCATCTTTTCTGAATTTGGATATAGCTCCACTAATTGCCAATTATATTTTACGTTCCGGACTTGTCCGGCTGTGGAATTATGGAGAACATGTAGGATTTGTCGCACCGGACGATGGAGCAGCAGAATTTGTAAACCGAGTCAGAGAACTCAGCGGACTTCATAATTCAGTTATTGTGACTTTCAGGAAAACACGGCACGGACAAAGGGACGTTACTATGGATTTAAGTGACGATGTTGAATTGTTGAAAGGCCGTGACATTTTCATTCTTGATGATATGGTGCGTACGGGTGGAACAATTGCTGCGAATATCAGTGCAATCTATGAATCAAATCGCAGCCGTCCCGCAAATATATTTTTCTACAGCACACATGCTACTATCTCTTCGGAAGCCCGCGAAAATTTAAATTCTCCTTACCTGAATCAATTTATCACGAGCAATACGATTCCAAGTGTTCTTAACAGAGATGATCAGGGGCGGCTGCGGAAAAAAATTGTTGTACTGAAAATTGAAAAATGGATTGCTAACGCAATAAGACATTGTCTGGAAGAAGCACAACTTCCTGATGAAATTTATGGTATAAATTCTGTTACTCAGGCCGATGAATTTTACGAAGTTGATCTCTCTACAAAAAATCCTCTGCATAATAAGTCCCGCGTTCAACAGTACGAATTAACAATCTGATTATGTCTCAAGACGAAAATACTCTCATCCTTGGAATTGGTGGAGTTGGTATGCACCTGGCTCAGCGTTTGGTGCATGAAGGTTACCCTGTGACCGTTATTGAATCTGACCCTGATTTGCTGGGAAAAGCAGCTGAGGAATTGGATGCCCGCTTGATTTGCGGGAATGCGATGCAGCTTTCAAGCTGGAGAGAAGCTCATGCTGAGAATATGGAACTGATGATTGCTACCACCAACGATGATTCCACCAATATGCTGGCTTCGTTGATCGCAGACAGATTCGGCATTGAACGTAAAATTGTACGGGCCCGCTCTATTGATTTAGTGGACGGAAGTATTTTATCTCAGGATGACCTGAAAATTGATTTGATAGTCCATCCTGAAGAACTGGTGGCACAGGAAATTTTTCGACTTGTGCAGCGTGCGTCTTGCAACGACCTTACTCCAGTTGGTGATGGAAATATGCGTGTGCTTGCCATGCGTATCAACGAGGATTCTCCCCTGCTTTTCAAAACACCGAAAGAACTTTCCGCTACTCATGCTGAATATAATTTCAGGGTTGTGGCGATTGCACGTGGAATATCTACTATTATTCCTCAGGCAGATGAAAAGATAAGGCCTTCCGATCAGGTTTTTATCATGGCTCGCACAGAAGATATGATGCCTCTGATGGACATGATGAAAATAGAGCATAAAAATATTGAATATATGATGATTCTTGGCGGAGGTTTAGTAGGAAGAAGAGTAGCGCAACTTTTGGAGAAAGAAGTAGAGATAAAACTCATTGAAAATAATCCGGAACGTGCCGAAGAACTGGCATCAGAATTAAAAAATACTGAGGTAATTCATGGTGATGGGACAGATGCTAATTTGCTTGTAATGTCCGGACTGGATTCTACAGAATCTTTTATTGCGACAACCGGAGATAATGAAACAAACATCATCAGTTGTCTCCTGGCCAAACATTTAATGAATAGAAATAATCGTGATCAGCGTGGCGGACAAGGAAAGACGATTGCGTTGGTCAACAAGGAAGATTATTTGGTTTTAGCATCCACAATTGGTTTGGACATTGCCCTTAACGCAAAAATATCCGCAGCCAATGAAATACTCAAGTTCGTACGACGAAATGAACTGTTATCAGTGGCGCATCTGCACGGTGTAGATGCCGAAGTTGTTGAACTGATTGCTTCACCGAAATCAGAAATTATACGTAAACCAATAAAAAAATTAGCGAACTACTTTCGTCAGCATAACATTTTGATTGGCGGGGTAGAGCAAGATGGAGTTTGGAAAGTCGCAGTAGGTACCACTGAAATAAAACCGCACAATCGTGTGGTTGCTGTTTGTTCCTCACAAAACCTGAAAAAAATAAGACAGTTATTTCATTGAAATAATTAGCTATATTCCTCCACAAAATCTTTTTATATTTATTTAAAATAAAACCTACCATTCTTAAATGAATGGGTATATACTGTTTCAATGAAATTTATGTTGAGTGGTGTAACCGGGATATTATTGCTTTCTGTGACAGCTTGCAGCCAGGAGCGAAGATATATTTACCCACAGGGACAACGTCTCGAACTTCAAAGGATCTGCCGTTCTGTAACTGCCGGAAATTCAAACAGGTTTATGGTTTTATTGGGAAAAATTTACCCCCTGAACAATGATGGTCCAACTGCTCCATTGGAAGAAATCAGCACAACTCTGGAAGATGCAGGTTATTTTTGTGGGCCTTATCGCTTAAAAAACTCGGCTTGTCCTACAGGTAAAAACAGAAGACTTGATAAGTCTGCGTGTGCCTTTTCAAGATAAGTATTTGAAATAATTTGATTAATGTTAAATAATAAAATACAGCATTCTTCATTATGACCTGCAATAATTATAAATCACTTCACTTTTGTAAAATATTTATCCAACCATTTGGAACGCTAAATTAACATGGACAGTAAATTGCACCCGACCAAGAGTCCGTTTTATTTATTAACAAAAACTGCAATTAGAACAGAAATTTATTGGACGAGGAGCATGGATGCCATCGAACACTAAAAATAATAATTTGATCGTAGGCCTTGATATTGGTACTACAAAAATATGTGCAATTGCGGTCGAAGGCGATAACGTAGATGAATTGAATGTGGTTGGTGTCGGCACGGCGAAATCAGATGGATTACGCAAAGGTGTTGTTGTTAACATTGAAAAGACAGTCAAAGCCATTAAAAAGGCAGTTGAAGAATGTGAGCTAATGTGCGGAGCGCAGATTCGTTCAGTTTATGCAGGAATTGCAGGACATCACATTAGAGGACAGAACAGTCGCGGAATGGTCACGGTTTATCATAACCGGATAGTCACTGAAGAAGACATTCGGCGTGTAATCGATGCAGCTCAGGTTCTTATTCCAAATGACAGGGAGGTTTTGCATATTCTTCCCCAGGAATTCATAGTTGATGATCAAGATGGGGTGCAAAACCCTCTCGGCATGGCGGCAGCGCGGTTAGAGGTGAATGTTCATATTGTAACCGGTTCAGTAACTTCAGCACAAAATATTATTAAATGCTGCAACCAGTCAGGATTAGATGTTGAGGACATAGTTTTGGAACCTTTGGCTTCAAGCCAGGCCGTCCTCAGTCCGGATGAACAGGAGGTTGGTGTAGTACTGGTGGACATAGGCGGAGGCACAACGGATGTTACTATTTATTCTGAAGGCAGTATTGTCCATACGTCAGTATTAGCCTTGGGTGGTAATCATTTGACACACGATATTGCGATTGGACTGGGTGCTCCTTTGCGTGAAGCTGAGGATATAAAACACAAGTACGGTGTAGCGATGGCCAGCATGGTAGGAGAAGAAGAAATGATTGACGTACCGAGTGTTGGTGGTAGAAATAACCGTACAATGCAGAAGCGAGTACTGGCCAGCATTATCGAGGACCGTTTCAGGGAAATATTTGAATTGATCGCGCATGAAATTGAGAAGACACATTTTCATACACTGATGGCTTCAGGAGTAGTAATTACAGGTGGAACCTGCATTATGTCAGGAGCAGACAGGCTTGCTTCCCAAGTCTTGAATTTGCCTGTTCGGGTAGGTTATCCGGAAAACATCTCAGGTTTACGTGAAATGATTTATTCTCCCAAGTATGCAACAAGTGTAGGACTTGTACGTTACGGAATCACCAGTAATCAGGGAAAATTGAATTTTGTCGGTGACGACACAAATCTATTTCATAAAGTATCCAGAAGAATGAAAGATTGGATGCAAGATTTTTTTTAGTATTTAAATTTAAGATCAATACCAAACCCTATTTATTAGCAACAAAAAATGGAGAAAAATATGCTGAATTTTTCTGATATCCAACCTGTTCGTGATGATACTCCGAATATCAAAGTTGTAGGAGTTGGTGGAGGTGGAGGAAATGCCGTAAATCGGATGATCCAGTCAGGGGTACAAGGTATTGATTTCATCGTGGCAAATACAGATTTGCAGGATTTACGTAAGTCTCTTGCACCGCAGAAATTACAAATAGGAAGTCAGTGTTCGCGTGGACTCGGAGCAGGCGCTAAGCCGGAAATGGGCAGAAACGCTGCATTAGAAAGTATTGATCAAATTAAGGACTCCCTGCAGGGTGCGGACATGGTTTTTCTGGCTGCGGGAATGGGGGGTGGAACAGGTACCGGAGGTACACCAATTGTGGCTCGGATTGCACAGGAGATTAAAGCACTCACCGTTGGTGTTGTAACTCTGCCTTTTAATTTCGAAGCAAAAAAACGACGCAAGGCCGCAGATTTAGGAGTGCGAGAATTAAGAGATCATGTTGATACTTTGATTGTAGTTCCAAACGAAAACTTGTTCAGTATCATCAACAGACGCACACCGATGACAGAGGCCTTTGGTTATGCGGATGATGTGTTGCGTCAAGGTGTACAGGGAATCTCAGATCTGATTACTAGAGATGGTTTGGTCAATTTGGACTTTGCGGACGTCCGGACTGTAATGGCCAATAAAGGAAAGGCAGTTATGGGTACAGGAATGGCCTCAGGTGAAAACAGGGCAAGACATGCTGCAGAACAGGCTTTACACAGTCCTTTGTTAAACGACAATAGAATTGATGGTGCAAGAGGTATTTTAATAAATGTCGTTGGTGGAATGTCTATGGGCATGCAGGAGGTTGACGAAGCATCAACCTTCATTAAGGAACACGGACACAAAGATGCTGAAATAATCTGGGGTGCAGCTATCAATCCGGATTTTGAAGACCAAATGATGATCACCGTAATTGCAACCGGTTTTGAGGAACAAGACGAAGATACTGTAAAAGTTACTGTGCCGGCCTTACCCGCAACGCCTTTTGATATGCTTGCAGATTCGAAGGAGAAAAGCTCATCGTTTTATGATGCAGAAAATGATGAAAATAATTCTGAAGATGAGCTTGATATTACAGCGAGTAATTCCTTGGGGAGCTTCAACAGGGTATTTCAAAATGTGGACTCTGCTCCGCTTGTGGAAGATGCTGAACCTCTTAACGGATCAGAGACTGAAAATGAATTCGCAGTGTTTACGGAAAATACTGAGTCTGCTGAGGAAGATGCTGTTGCTGTTGATCAGGAAGAAATTTCGGAATATGAAACTCCAGTGTTTTCTTCCGAAATTGAACTTCAGGACATTAATACAAATGACGAATTGGCTTCTGAGGATGAATCAGTAAAGCTCAGTCTGGACAGTGAGGAAGTAGAAAATCACACTACAGATACCTTATCAAATGGATCTCCTTTAGAAGAAAACACGGTCTTTTCTACTTTAAGTAAAGCTGAAGAAGTAACCAGAGCATTTGAAAATTTGCCTATTGACATTCCTTCATCAGACTTGATAGATGCTGAAACTTATTCAATACACGGTCAGTCAGATCAGTCTAGCAGGTTGAATGTTGAAGAAAAAACTGCTGCAAATCCCCTTTCTTATGCAAATATTCTTTCTGAAAAATCTGCTGAAGTTGAAACAAGCACAGTTGAAACCAGCCCGTTGATTCCCGATTGGGCGAAACAGACTGAAAATCCTGCATTTTATCATAATTTAGATATTCCTACTTTTCTAAGAAGACGCGGCTCAAATAGACCTCGACAATAAAAAAACTTGTGGTTCTATTTCGTTCTCATTATCCTTACACTCTGAAGTCGACAAGCGGAGTTGTTGTTAGATAAATGCTGAGAATATGAAATAACACAAGTACCATCCAGTACAATTAATTCCGTCATATTCAGACATCACTCACTAGTTTTCAACGTTCAAAGTAGCTGATTCCTCTAATTTGGATGCGTTGCTTTAAAGAATTAAACTTTTATAGTTTATTTTTTATGAAATCAACACGTACCTTGTATTATTCCACTTTAGGCCTTTTAGGCGGCCTCTGCGGTTGGACTTTAATGCAAAGCGGGTTTCATGTATTTGATGCTCTTTCCATCTCTGGAATTACAGGACTGAACATTGTCTGGCTCAATAAATTTATCTATGAAGGGGCTTTGATAGGCTTGGGCTTAGGCATGGTTTTACAGGCGAGAGTTTCTCTATGGTACCATCATGATTTGGTACACATTATGTCCAAGATTTTTTTTGGAGCTGTTGTGGGTTCAGCCACAGGGCTATTTTGCTTCGGGTTAGGCCATTTTATGCAGATATGGCATATATCACCCATATTAAGCCGTTTGACAAGTTGGACGCTTTTAGGATTATTTATTGTTGGAACCACTGAGTATTTTCGCTCCCATTCAGGAATATTATTGCCACGGATCATTAGTGGAGGAATAGGAGGATTTATTGGCGGTGGAATTTTTGAATTATTAATGCTGTATCAGATGAGCGGTCCGGAACATCTCTATGGGTTAGTTCTAGCCGGTTTCAGCATCTCTTTATTTATTGGACTGTATGAAAATAGCGTTACTTCTTTTGCTTTAAGAGTCTTAACAGGCAAACAAGAAGGACAAATATTTTTACTTGATCAAAATAGTTTTACCTTAGGTTATAGTTCACAAAATGACTTTATTCTAAATGGTTATGCAGAAGTGTGTAACTTACATGCTCATATTTACAAAAAAGACAATCAGCTCTTTATTGAAAATACAGACGCAGATAGTGAAGTTTTAGTGAATTATCGTCAGGTTGATCAACAAGCCATGAAAAAAGGGGATGTCATCAAAATAGGTACAGCGCAATTGCAGTACTATGAAATCTGATGTTCTCTCAAATATTTCGAAATCTTTGTGCCTGCGCATCTAGCGTTGGTCTGATTTTTATTAGTGTCTTTTATTCAACATTGTTGCCGGCTGCAGAAGATGCAGTTACGGAAAGTGTGTTGAATGAGGACGACACGTTACTTTCGTTTACGGATTATTTGTTCCCGGAAACGTACTTCCTTAAGATTGATAACAATCCTCTCCTGACTTTTGCTGCGTCTCTGCTATTATTTGCTGTAGTTCTTTTAGTTGTCTATGCTCTTTGGTATCTCCGAAAGCCTAAAGTAAGCACACTTCCTGGTGCAGGTTTTAAACTGCTTAATCTAAATGAGCAATCTTCTTTCATTCCGCTTAAAGCTGAAGTTCAAACACTTGAATTTCTAACAAAGATTCAAACAAGTCAAAAATATCGTTTGTCAGCAAATTTAAATAGAGTGACCTTAACTCCGCATCAGAACACTTTTTTGGTGGAAGACAAGAACTTCAAGAATGCACTGCTGATAAATCGGAGACGTTCCCATCGTACAATATTGTGTGATAATGACGTTTTGGATGTAGGTGAAATGATTTTACTTTACTGTAACAATGATGTGCCTGCCGGTAAAATTCAACGCACTACGCGGATGGATTATCAACTACCTGTCTCACAAGTTAAACCTAAAGGACCAGTCCAAAAAGGAACGCCAATATTAACTCCCGCCGGAAGTCAGCAGGAGATTCTTTTAGTACGAAATATGAATACTTTAGGATCATCTAATTTCAATGATGTTATTATAACCAGTGATGAAGTTGCCCTGATACACGCAAAAATATATAAGGTAGGACAATCATGGAAAATTATAAACCTGCTTAATCATGAAACGACTACTGTGAACGGACGCAGGATAGATCAGCGTTTTTTGAAGGATGGAGATGAAATCGCGGTTGGAGATACATTATTCAAGTTCAGCACCAGCAAAGTCCAGACGAAGCAGGTACGCAGACTCAGAACAGAAACTGCTAAAAAAGAAACTGCTAAAAAAGAAACTGCTAAAAAAGAAACTGCTAAAAAAGAAACTGCTAAAAAAGAAACTGCTAAAAAAGAAACTGCTAAAAAATCTGTCAAAACTTAATATACGCTCAGGACGTAACGAAAAGACATGTAACTCCCGGTTACATCTTCAAGGAAACCTACCTCATCAGAAATTCTAAGATAAAATGCCAGGCTGCCTTCAGGCATTTTATATTTGAAGATAAATTTCTTCTTCTTTCCCAGTCTGTAGGACTTTATACGTTTACGGTTTTGATCATACAAGGTGAGTTTCGGCCGCAGATTTGTTTTTCCGAGCAGGGACCAACTCAAGCTGATAACCTTGTTTGCTTGCTCTGTTTCATTGTCAAATGTAGAGTCTATCTTGAACAAGGTGCTGTCTCCCCGATGCCGAATGTGGTCATAAACTGAGTTTGTTAATGGCAGGCTGTAGGTTTGTTTTAATGTGCGTAATGGTACCTGAAGGTTTGGTTGCGGTAATTCTTCTGCGGAGAAATCTGACTCGGACAATTCGCTTTCCAACTGTGTGTTCAGGAACGGTTCCAGAGTTGCTGTAATTTCTTTCCATTTAACCTCAACTACTAAAAATGTGTTTTCCCAATAGACTGAAGTTATTCTAAACGGTGCTTCAAGAGGTGCATTAAATTCTCTTAAAATTGTTCCCTGCTTTCCTAGAAAAAGAGCTTGATAAGTAAGATCATTACTCGAAATAGTAGCTAAACTAAGTTTTCCCCAACGTGGATTATTCTGAAATAAAGTTTTAATTAACAGTTGTTCTTCGATAGGTCCTGGAATTCCTTTAAACTTGAGTTTTAGCAGTTCACCAAGCCCCTGATCCATCTCCAATGTTTTTCGAATAACGGGAGTCCATTCAAGAATTAGTTTGTCAAGGATCAGCGGAATAATCTCTTCCGCCTTCCATGAGGAATAGGAAAGCTTTGCGCGTGCTCTGGTTGCGCTTCTAGAAGGCTCTGGAATGTCTGCTATTTGTGACCAAAATATTAGTTGCGCACTTAACTCTCCTGGTTGAGATTGTTCCGCTTGTGGAGAAAGTCGCAGTTTAAGTTCCAGTATCGCCAAAGCTGTACCTTCGCTATTTTCGGTAGTCTTATTTGGCAACAACTCTAGCCGCGCAGGAAGTCCCTTTGAAAGAGCAAAATCACGGTTTTCAATAATGATAACTTTGGTGCGAATACGGTAGGGACTCAGCCTTGTCTGCAACTGTGCCAAAAAATTTACCAAAACTTTTGGCTGACGCAGAGCATTGTCTGCATCATAAAGCAGAAATACATCGAGTGATGAGATTCTTTCTTCTTGTGTAGGTAACCCTAATTTACGAAAAGCAGAAAGTAAACGTGAACGAAAAATCTGCGTTTCTATCTTTAAAGTGAATTCAGTCAGGTCGGAAGTATTACCTTCACTGATTACACGAATTGATTCAATAAAAAAATCCGGCTGCTTCAGGAAATGCTGTTGCAAAAGAGGTTTCAGTGAAACCATGCTGTTAAAATCAAGAAACCTCCCAACTGCCTGCAGTATTACTTGTGCTTTTGCATCTTTCAGTGCTTCTGCTTTTGCTCTTACTAGATTGTCCCGTTGAATAACAACCGTTGACTCTGCCTCTTCAATAAACAGACTCTGTCCTAGTAAGGGATTCGACAAGAGTCCGTAAAGTAAAAATACAATTAAAAATTTGAGTGTAGTTGAAGAAGAATAACTGCTCATTAATCTTTAATAAAATCGGCCTGAATGCTTGCAAGTCGTCTGTTTAACATTTCAGAATCTTTGCCCTGTAAATTAAAGTAGTATTTAATTTTCGGTTCAGTACCAGAAGGTCGGGCTGTTATTCTTGAGTTATCTGCCAATTCGAGTGCAATCACATTTGACTGAGGCAATCCGGGACCTTGTCTAGTCTCATTTCCGCAGATTATTTTGTTTTCCAGATAATCTGTAATTTTAACTACTGCTTGTCCTGCGACACTTTCCGGAGGAGAGTTGCGTAATTCCCGCATTATCTGTTGAATTTTCGCCATACCCTTTGTGCCTTTAAATGTTTGTGTCCCGAGTGCGTCCAGATGCACCTCGTATTGCTGATAAATTTGATTTAGCCTGTCTATTGGGGTCAGCTTGTTTTCTTTCAATGCAGCCGCCATTTCAGCAAAAGCCATTGAGGCCCATATTCCGTCTTTATCACCGGAATGATTTCCCATTAAAAAACCGTGACTTTCTTCCATACCAAAGACAAACTTTCCGCCCTGTTCTTTTTCAAAACGTAAAGCGGCTTGTCGAATCCATTTAAAACCTGTTAAAACTTCAATTGCATTTAAGCCGTTTTCCTTGGCCATTTTTGAAACAAGCGGAGAAGTCACGATAGTGGAGATGATCACTCCTTTTTGAGGTAGACGCTTCTGAAGTTTCAAAGCGGAAATGACGAAGTCGAGAATCAGCACACCAATCTGATTACCTGATAACCACTGCCAATTTTTTTCTGCATCACGTACCATAACACCGAGACGGTCCGCATCAGGATCATTGGCCAGGATGAGCTCATCATCTTCAGAAGCTGTAGCCTGAGCCATTGCAAAGGATTTTTTTTCTTCCGGATTTGGTGATGCAACGGTACTGAAATCTCCATCCGGAAGCATTTGTTCTGCTACAACTTTAACTTTTTCAAAGCCTTGTTGTCGTAGCAGTTCAGGAACCAGTCGGCCACCTGTTCCGTGAAGCGGAGTGAAAACTACGCCTAATTTCTTATTATTTTCACGATCACCCAAACTTAATTTCCTGACATTTTCTAAAAAATACTCGTCAGCTTGATTGTCGATCCACTCCACTTTACCTTCCTGCAGAGCCTTTTCAAAAGGAACTGTTGGGATTTCATCGATTCGTTTAATGCTCCGGACTTCTTCAATGATCTGTGTGTCTTCCGGAGGCACAATCAACCCGCCATTTTCCCAATAAACCTTATAGCCGTTGTATTCCGGAGGATTGTGACTTGCAGTGATTATGATTCCAGCGATGGCTTTTCGACGCAAAAGTTCGCATGAAACAAGTGGTGTTGGAGCAATTTCGCGGAACAAAAAAACCGGGATCCCGTGTGCTGCGAGTACCTGGCTGCTGACTTGCGCAAATTCAAATGAGCGATGGCGTGAATCGTAACCGATGACCACACCAGATGCGTCAGACTCTTTCACTTTTTTATTAATGATCCTCGCTACACCTTCGGTTGCCATTTGTATGGTGTAACGGTTTATCCTGTTTGTGCCAACACCCATGATTCCCCTAAGTCCTCCTGTACCAAATTCTAGCAGACTGCCGAAACATTCTTCACGTTCATTTTGTTTGTCATCAGCCAGGAGTTTTTTTGCTGCTGAGCGAGTCTCAGTGTCAAAATATGGGTTTTCTGCCCAGAGTTTTACTGTTTCTAAATTATCCATTATTTTAATAAGAAAGTAGGTGTAAAATTTCGTTTAAAGACTTTGATTTAATTCAGATATCAAATTTTTATCCTCTGCGCGTATTACTACTTCTTCAGTTGTTACCGGATGGGGAAAACGTATTTCCAACGCATGCAGTAACTGTCTGTGGAGTGGAAAATTCTGTGCACGCAAATAATCATCACCTTCACTCAGCCAATTTATAAAACCATCATTCGGTAGACCATAAAGTTTGTCCCCGACAATAGCACAACCAAGGTGAGCAGCATGAACTCTAATCTGGTGTGTTCTACCTGTATACGTACGCACTTCAACCAAGGAATAATCACCCATTTTTTTAATTTCCCTGAAATGTGTTTGGCAGGTCTTCCCCAGTGGATTTACACTTTGTTTGATATGTATAGCACTCTTTATATCCTGGCCAATCGGCAGTGAAATGTAGACCTCAGTTACTTCCTGCTCAGCATTATCCGGAAGATGATTACTGAGTACAGCAGAGTAAATTTTGTTGATCCGCTTATTACGAAAATGTGCTGCCATCGTTTGGGCAATTTCATGTCTCTTCGCAAAAACAATAACACCGCTGGTTTCTCGGTCAAGTCGATGAAGTGTATAAAGTTTCTTCCAGCCAAACTGAGCTTTGATCAAACTGACGAGAGTGTTTTTAAAGTATTTACCAGAAGGACTGGTCGGTAAGTTTCCTGACTTGCTCAGAGCAATTAACGCATCATCCTCAAAAATAATTTCAAAATGCGGATCTACTTCAGGTTCAAGATAATCCGGACGCAAATAAACAATTTTTTGATTGCTGCGTAACTTCAAATTTGCGCGACCTAGTTTACCATCAACCCAGAGACGTTTAGCTTTGATGTTCTTACGCCACTCCTGATCGTCTAAATATCGAAATCGACGCAGCAAAAAGTCCAGCAAAGTTTCTACCTGACCTTCCAAACGCATATACTGGAAGGTCAGTTCAGTGTGATCGGAAGTCATCTGGATTGACATTATTATCTACTCGAAATTGGAAAATTGCTGAATCACTGATCACTGATCACTGAGTAAAAGTTCATTCCCTTCCCAGGAATTGATCTCAAAAATACGTCCATTTACTTTCTTGTTAAAGAGATCCATTTCCTGACGAAGATTTGAGTCTTCAGTATTTGCATTTACGATCACATCCTGCAAAATCCCCATACGCATGCTCAAAATATAATTTCCACTGGGGGCAACATTATTTTGTAAGTTCAAGGTGTAAATCCTGCCATCAAATAACGAAACTAACAATGTCTCTTCTACAATTACAGAGTCTTCTAAATGCTCAGGCACTACATCTTTTTTATATAATTTAGTAAAAGAAAGAAGTGCAAGTCTATCAAGTACCTTCTTTATTTGATCTGCATCAGGAGTATTTACGTTTTCAGCGTCAGGCTGCCATTCTGCTTCCGCACTGTCTCGATTTATAGCAAAGGAGCGTTCCTCACCGTTTTGGAGTTTGAGGCCTGCGACCTGAGCAGACTCTAAAGCGAGCAAATCTTTTATCAACCAATCGTCAACTGCAGAGTCAACTGACAATCGTTCCTGAATCAGATATACCTTGTCAGATCCAGAGTGACGAACATACTGTCCTTCACCATTATCGCGCTCCTTACCAAGCAATAAACTCAAAATCAATGTTCCGTCACCGTGTAAAAGTGTAACAGAATCAGCGTGACGTTCTTTACTCCACTCTTCCAGTTTCTCAGGCGGTGAAATTAAGCTGAATCGTTCATGATGATCAGGATTGTTAGTCACCAGGTCACCTAGACGTATTTGTGACAGATTGAGTAGTAAATCCTGAATTGGCTGTGTGTCTGCTTCGTAATTCAAGGACTTCTCCTGCCAACCACCTCCCTGTAGCTGCAACAGGGACACTGTGGTACCTTCAACCTGAATATTGATCTGGTTTAAGGCTTTGGTGTCAAGCTTCTCTAATAATTTATGTCCACCAACGTCTGAAATTGGTGAATTTTTATAGTTTGTTTGATCCTTAATAATGAAAAGTCCTGTGCCTATGATTAATAAAACTAAGGTGATCAATAATAGAGGTTTAAACATAATTATCTTAAATTTAAGTTTTGAAGACAGTTAAAATAAAAATTATTGTACTCATTATTATCACTCATTTCTTTGAAGTCTTCAAGGTACTAGGCTTTATTTTTAATCTTTCAGCATCAGTTTTTAGACTGCAGAGCGTATAAGCTTAAATCATATAAACTTGAGCTTTTACCAGAAGCTCTGTAAATTCTTAATTGAGTTTTTACTTATATTACAAAAAGTTTTCTGAGTTAATGCTGATTCAATGAGGCTTTTTGGAATTATCTTGTTTTTGAGGAACCATGTCAGATAATCAGTTTGGATGCCTTGTAGATTTTGAAAGTGGTGAAGGCAAGTCCGCACTTTACAGTTTGGAAAAGTTGCAGAAGGATGGAATAGGACCAGTAGACAGTCTCCCTTTTTCCATACGGATCCTGCTTGAGCAGGCGTTGCGTAATGTTGATGATTTTCAGGTACGTCCGGAAGATGTGACTGCACTTGCCAACTGGAATGCAAATGAAAAATCATCAAAAGAAATTCCTTTTAAACCAACCAGAGTAATCTTACAGGATTTTACAGGAGTTCCTGCAGTGGTTGATCTGGCATCTCTACGTTCCGCAATGGTAGCGATGAAAGGTGATCCAAGTGTGATTAATCCACGCGTGCCGGTTGATCTGGTGATAGACCACTCGATACAGGTTGATTTTTTTGGAAGTTCAGGCGCGCTCAAAAAAAACATGGAAATCGAATTCAGGCGCAATCGTGAACGTTATGAATTTCTAAAATGGGGGAAGCAGGCATTTGACAATTTTAATGTCTATCCGCCGGGCGTCGGAATTGTGCATCAGGTCAATCTTGAAACTGCTGCAAGTGTAGTTCAGTCCCGGGACGGTGTTTGTTTTCCGGACACAGTTGTTGGTACTGATTCCCACACCACAATGATTAACGGGCTTGGAGTTATGGGCTGGGGAGTTGGTGGTATTGAAGCAGAATCAGTCATGCTTGGTCAGCCGATTTATATGCTGATTCCGGAAGTAATAGGATTCCGCCTACAGGGTAAACTACAGGAAGGTGCAACTGCGACAGATTTGGTTTTACGTGTTGTTGAAATGCTGCGGCAAAAAGGAGTAGTCGAAAAATTTGTCGAATTTTTTGGTGCCGGTTTGAATAATCTGACTCTGGCAGACCGCGCCACCTTGGCCAATATGGCTCCGGAATATGGTGCGACGATGGGTTTCTTTCCCGTAGATGATGAGACTTTAAATTATTTACGTGGTACAGGACGAGCGGAAGCCGTTGTTCAGCGTATTGAAAGATATTCTAAAGCACAAGGACTTTTCCGCAGAAATGACTCGCCCGATCCAAAATTTACGGACACATTGGAACTTGATCTTTCAACTGTTGAACCTGCACTGGCAGGCCCTAAACGTCCTCAGGATCGTGTTAATCTTTCGCAGATGCAGCCAGAATGGCAAAAATCTTTGCAGGCATCCACCAAAGAACGTGGATTTGAATTGAGCCGTAACGAACTCGAAACCACAATTCCGATAAAGGGTATTGAATCCGGCGAACTTAAACACGGTTCGGTGGTTATTGCGGCAATCACTTCCTGTACAAATACAAGTAATCCATCTGTGATGCTGGCCGCAGGTCTGCTCGCTAAAAAAGCAGTTGAAAAAGGCTTGAAACGTCAGCCGTGGGTTAAGACTTCTCTTGGACCTGGTTCACGTGTTGTCACTTATTACCTGCAGGCAACAGGTTTGAGCGATGCGCTTGACACATTAGGTTTCCACACAGTAGGTTACGGTTGTACAACCTGCATCGGGAACTCAGGACCTTTACCTGAAAATATTGTTAACGCGATCAATGAAGGTGATTTGGTTGTTACATCTGTTTTGTCAGGAAATAGAAATTTTGAGGGCAGGATCAGTTCGCATATAAAAGCAAATTATTTAGCAAGTCCACCCCTAGTTGTAGCTTATGCTATTGCGGGAACGGTTAATCAGGATTTGAACAATGATCCGCTTGGAAATGATCAAGACGGTAAGCCGGTTTTTCTAAAAGACATTTGGCCAACTAAAGAGGAAATTGCAGAGGTGGAAAAAAAGATAACCAGCGAAATGTACAAGAAAGAATACAAAGACGTTGGTGAAAGTTCTCCCTTATGGAATGCTGTTGAGTCACGCACCGGTGAGATTTATGAGTGGGACGAGAGTTCCACCTATATCCAAAATCCTCCTTTTTTCCAAAACATGGGTCTGGATCTAAAAACTGTAGAAAATATCACAGGAGCCAGAGTCTTGGTTAAGCTTGGAGATTCAATCACGACGGATCATATTTCACCCGCAGGCTCTTTTTCTGAGGAAACTCCGGCAGGGACATTTTTACTGGCAAGTGGTACAGACAAAACCGACTTCAATTCCTATGGTTCACGACGTGGTAATGACAGAGTCATGACGCGAGGAACTTTTGGGAATGTACGTTTGCGAAATGAGTTGGCCCCCGGCACAGAAGGCGGTTTTACTAAACTGATGCCTGACGGTGAAGTTACTACGATTTATGATGCTTCACTAAAATATAAAGAATCAGGTACACCGCTTGTCGTTTTAGCAGGTGCAGAATATGGAACAGGTTCATCCCGGGATTGGGCTGCAAAAGGTACACTGTTACTCGGAGTTAAGGCAGTCGCGGCAACGAGTTTTGAGCGAATTCACCGCTCCAATCTAGTAGGGATGGGTGTTTTGCCACTACAGTTCAAAGACGGTGAAACACATAAATCACTCGGTTTAAGCGGAGATGAAGAGTACGCGGTTTTGGGTTTAAGTGACAATTTAAAACCCGGTCAGGATTTAATCCTGCAGGCAGGAGATCGAAAGATCAATGTAACTTGCCGTTTAGATACGCAAGTTGAAATTGAATATTACAGAAACGGTGGCATTTTACATACAGTTCTACGGAATTTCATGCGTGAAAATCAGTAAGAACTGTGGTGAGGCCGCAACTTAATTGTGTCCACATGAAAGATGTTCTTTTACTAAATCAGGACGGCAACCCCTTGACTCTGTGGCCCTTGAGTACTATCACTTGGCAACAGGCGATCAAGGCGCTCTATCTTGACAAGGTGACAGTTTTACGTTCCTATGATGACTGGATATGCCATTCACAACACCTGGCCTTATCTGTGCCTAGTGTTGTGATGATGGCCCAGTATCATTATCAGAAAGGTACAGTCAATTTTACCCGCCGTAACATTTTCCTGCGAGACCGTTTTAACTGTCAATATTGTCAACGTCATTTCTCCGTTGATCACCTTACTATAGATCATGTTATTCCGAAAAGCAGAGGTGGCGGAATGCGCTGGAAAAATGTTGTTACAGCCTGCCAAAAATGTAACCTGAGTAAAGGTGCAAATATAGTTAAACCTTCTCAGCCACCATTTGAACCTAATTATTGGCAAATGGTCAATATTGCCAAAACTCTCCATATCCAAATTCCTGATCTAAGTTGGCAGGAATATCTACAGTGGCCAAAACATCTCGTGAAGATAAATCAGGTAAAAGCAGCTTAGCCGTTTTTGCGTTCGAACTCCTGCATAAATAGAGCTAGTTCTGCTACTCCTTCAAGAGGCATAGCATTGTAAATTGAGGCTCTTGCACCTCCGACCATGGCATGTCCCATCAGACCAAACAAACCCTCGTTATCAGACTCTGTTAAAAACTTCTGGAGAAGTTCTTCTTGCGGAAAATGAAAAGTAACGTTCATGGTTGAACGATGTTCAGGGTGCGCGACTGCTTTATAAAAATCGGATCGATCCAGTACGTCATACAACAGTACGGATTTTTTCTCAGCCAGATTTTCCATTTCCGGAACCCCTCCCTGTTCCTTTACCCACTCCAGCATAAGACGCATCACATAAACCGCAAAAACATTTATCGTGTTTGGAATGGAATGATGTTCGTCAAAAAGTGCATAATCCAGTAATTTAGGAGTCTCAGGAAGTGCATTGCCCAGTAGATCATCCCTGACAATTACAATTGCAGTACCGGATGTACCGAGATTTTTCTGAAATCCCGCATAAACTACCCCAAACTGTGAATAATCCATTTCTCTGGATAAAATGTCTGAGGTGGCGTCTGCAGCTAATGGCACACTACCGGTGTCCGGAAAGGAGTGCCAGCGAGTTCCGTAAAGCGTATTGTTTGTAGTCAGGTGAGCATAACTGCTTTCCTGATCCAGTTTGCTACTGTCAAATTCCGGAATTTGCCTATAATCATACTCTTTAGTATCCATCAGAACTTCTGTGCTACCGTAACGCTGAGCCTCTTTTTCCGCTAAAATACCCCATCTTCCGGTGATAAAGTATGAGCCTTTGTGCTTTTTGCGGTACATTAAATTTAGTGGTACAGCAGAAAACTGCATTTGCGCACCACCGTGCATGAAAAGCACACGGTAGTTTTTTGGAAGATTAGTCAGTTCACGAAACAGTGATTCAGTAGAATCAAGAATTTCACGAAAGATTGGAAGTCTGTGGCTCACTTCAACAATTGAGGCACCAAGTCCTTGATAGTCCAAAAATTCATCCTGAATCTTTTGCATTACTGGAGTAGGCAACATTGCCGGTCCTGCACTGAAATTGTAGACACGATTAGTCATTATTTAACCTCTGTTTGCTTTGTTATTAGCTTGTTCAAAAGAAATAATTAAAGGGTTTCTGTTGCAGTAATTTTGTCAAAGTAAGCAAAACATCTTTAAGATCTAGGACGCAAAACCAGCTCAACCACGACCGAGTGAATCTTATCCTGGCGTATGAAACGCACTGTGACTTCTTCACCGGATTTACGTGTTTCGATCTGCTCCGCTAAATCTTCCATAGAAGCAACAGGAGTCTCGCTGATGTGAGTAATTATATCACCACCCCATGGGACCTTGTAGCGTCCTACTTTGACAGTTCTCGAGGCTCCACGCAATCCAGCGTTGTCCGCCGAAGCACCGGCCACCACGCGTGCGATTAACAGTCCTTCCTGAATGTCAATTCCAATACGCCGTAAATAAACCGTTGGGATGGGTTCTATTCCGAGCCACGGGCGCCTTACATAACCGTACTCTAAGAGATCCGGCAGAATACGTAACGCGGTATTACTCGGTACCGCAAAACCGATGCCTACACTTCCCGCGGAACCTATGATCGCAGTGTTAATACCAATCACATTTCCCTCAGAGTCAAGCAAAGGGCCACC
>Ga0209374_1000449_pt1 | contig 45431 bp, 36 predicted proteins | sample SaaInlLV_DNA_10m_FD_184683 | JGI IMG/M metagenome (GOLD analysis project Ga0209374, IMG submission 184683) | Marine microbial communities from expanding oxygen minimum zones in the Saanich Inlet - SI075_LV_DNA_10m (SPAdes) (version 2) | ecosystem: Environmental > Aquatic > Marine > Unclassified ... | reverse complement strand
GACTTTGACCCAGACCAGCATGCCTTTTATTACGTGCGCGTACTCGAGATCCCAACGCCCAACTGGACCACTTACGACCATGTCTACCTTGGCGTCGAGTTATCTAAAAAAGCAGTGCCATATCAACAGGAGCGCGCCTACACGTCCCCTATTTGGTATACGCCTTAAGCTGACTCAGATGCCCAATCTCGGGCAGCAGTCTCTACAAGAAAAAAGCCATCCAAAGGGTGGCTTTTCTCATTAATGGTGGAGGCGGCGGCAGTTAAACTGGGCGCTTAAGTGTCCTTTTTTGTGTTAAGTCAATGTGCCGTCACAGTGTCAGTTAAAGACAAGTTGGCGGCTCTCGCTCAAATGATCAGTCAACGGGCAGTTCGCTGCCTAGAAACTTCGACCTATCCTTGCTCGCACTGAGCCCGAATGCACACGACCAAGAAGTTGCGACCAATTCCACTTATACTTTGAAGAGAACTGGCCAAAGGAGACCGTTACCATCAGGTGACCTTTCGCTGCAGTGATTAGTAAACCAATTCGTGCGGCGCGGCGCATGCAGGAGAGTGTGGCGCCTCTTCGTCACGCTATAACAGGAAAAAATATAGCCTCGCATTTGCTACGGCGCCTTAACAATCTTTAGCCCTCACGGGAGAGTGCTGACATCATGACAAATACGCTCGACACAGATGTCCTGATCATTGGAGCCGGCGCTGCCGGCTTGACCGCGGCATTGGCAGCGTACGATAGCGGCGCAAAAGTCACTATTATCGAGAAAGGCGCGAGACTTGGTGGCACTGCTGCAATCTCAGGCGGTATCGTCTGGGTACCAGATAATCCGCAGATGAAAGCCAAGGGCATTCCAGACAATCGCGAGGACGCGCTGTCTTATTTCAGATCTTTGGACCATGGCGAAATGAACTCCGATACTTTGGAAGCCTTTGTCGATCAAGGCGCCAACGCACTTGAATTCCTTAACAGTCAAGGTGCCCTAGCGCTACATGTCCTCGATGGTTATCCCGACTATTACCTCAATCACCCCGGCGCGAAAGCCGACGGAGGCCGGGCCCTCGATAACGCCCTTTTTGATTTCACCTTACTCGGTGATTGGGCTGACAAAATATATAACGGCGGCGACATTGTACGAATGATGCTACTGGAAACGCCGCTAGGCGGCGGCAGCGGCATTATCGACCCCGAGGAGATGCAGCGCCGAATTGAGGGTGATTTACGTGGGTGGGGTCAGGCGTTGATCGGGCGCTTACTCAGAGCCTGCCTGGATCGCAAGATTGAGCTGTTACTTGAAACGAGCGCACGCAAGTTGGTCAATACAGAGGGGCGAATCACCGGCGTCACCGTGACCCAGAGTGGAGTCGATCGAACTATCGACGCCCAACGGGGGGTCATTTTGGCGACCGGTGGCTTTGAATGGGATGAGGAGTTAAAAACAACATTTTTGCGGGGCCCGCTAAGTGCGCCCGCATCGCCACCCACCAATACAGGTGATGGTCTGAAAATGGCACTTAGCGTAGGAGCAGGTCTGGGCAATATGACCAGCGCCTGGTGGATACCAACACTGTCGATGAGCGGCGCGCGTTGGCCGGACAATGGTGCACCGCAAAAAGAAGCGCAGCGGTCGTTGCCGGTGCTGATCGAACGGACCCTGCCGCATAGCCTGATGGTGAATCGCAAGGGCAAACGATTCTGCAATGAAGCTAACAATTACTCTGCACTTGCTGGTGCTTTTCAGAGCTTTGATCCGGCCACCTATGATTATCATAATCTGCCCGCCTACCTGATTATGGACAGCCAATACCGTAGCCGTTATCCCATTGCGTCAGTGATGCCCGGAGACCCATTACCGGACTGGATTGTTCAAGCTGCGGACTTGCCAAGCTTGGCGAGCGCGTTGGGCGTCGATGCAGTGCAGCTGAAGGCCACGGTCTCCACATTTAATACGCACGCGGAAAACGCCGAAGACCCCGAATTTGGACGCGGTGAAAACGCCTACGATCGCTTCTATGGCGATCGCTCGCGACCCAATGCCGCCGCCACCCTGGGCTCAGTAAAAGTCGGACCTTTTTTTGCTGTTGAAATTAATATGGGCGCGCTAGGCACCAATGGCGGCCCCAAAACAAATGGTGTAGCGCAGGTGCTAGACGTATACGGCGATATAATTCCAGGCCTTTACGGAGCAGGAAATGTAATTAGCAATCCAACGGGCAGCGTTTATGCAGGCGCTGGCGGCACCTTAGGCCCGACCCTTACCTTTGGATATATTGCCGGTAAGTCAGCCGCTCAAGCGGGGGGTCACTCATGACCAAAGTTCTAGTGCTTGGCGCAACGGGCGATCAAGGCCATCCCCTCATCACGCGTTTGTTAAAGGCGGGCTTGACACCCATCGCCGCACTGCGCAATCCCGATGCTTTTCAGGGCACAGAGTTTTCCCATGTCGAAACTGTGCAGGCGGACCTCTACGACACTCAGTCTATGATTGGCGCGGCACGTGGCATAGACGCTATCGCCGCGCACCTGCCATTTGTTTTTGATCGCAAAAATGCCGCAGCGCTGGGCAATAATATCGCGGCCGCTGCAACAAAAAATGGCGTTAAGAAGATTGTCTTCAACACCAGTTGTTTTGTGGCCGACGAGAATAATGACAATCCTGCACATGATGGGCGCCGCGATATTGAGCAGGCGATTATTGACAGCGAGACGGCCTACGCCATATTCGAACCCAAGGTGTTTATGGACAATCTTATCCGGGGCTGGAACAAGCCAGCGATCGTCAATCAAGGCATTTTTGCTTATCCAGCCAAGCCAGATTTGCTTATTTCATGGATTTGTCTAGACGATGTCGCCGCTTATATGGTGGAAGCGCTTACCCGAGATGACATCCCCGATGGTCGTTATGCAATTGGCGGGCCAGAAGCCTTGGTGGGCGATCAGGTAGCCGAACGCCTGAGCAAGGTGGCAGGAAAGGTGATTACTTTTAATAGCCTTACGCCCGACCAGTTTGCCTCCGGTATGAGCCTGTTGGTCACCGGCTCAGCGCAAGTAGAGCCGCTATCAATCTACGATAGGATGGCGGGATTTTATCGATTTTATAACGGGCAAGACGTTTCTCCCCTGATCGCTGACAATGACAATATAAACAGCATCTTTAGGCATCGGCCTGCCTCACTCGAGCAGTGGGCAGAACAACAAGACTGGACGGATCCTACCGACCCCGCGCTCAAAGTTAGAATGGCGGGGCTGGCTTAACGAGCAACCACACAGTATTACCCAGCTGCAAAGCTGGCCCTTTACGTCTAATTTTTTGTGATGAACTGGTTCAAAAAGTAGCGTTACGCCGGCTTACTTTTGAAAAGACAGCGGCAGTCTCCGGAAAAAAATGATTTCATGACTATCTACACTTCAGTCGTATGAGACCAGCCAGTAAAAAGTTCCGGGGGCTAGGTATCTTAATGCGCTCAGGCGCCACGCTAGCTCTGAATGCCTTCGCATTACCTTCATCCAAAAATAAATAAGCACTTGCCCGCATCTCACCATACTACTGTATAAAAATACAGTAGTATGGTGAGATGTCGCTCTGGCTCTGTCTACGTTTCGATGCACTCCCTTTGGAAGCTCTGCTAACACAGCAGAGCCTGCACAACGATATGGCGCTGGTAGTGATCAGCCAACGACAGGTTCTAATCTGCAATGAATTTGCCCAACTAGCAGGTGTGGTGCCGGGGCAAAGTATCAACACAGCACAAACATTGCTCGCACACCAAAAAAATCGTTTTTGGGAGCGCTCTCCTGAGGCAGAAAATATCCTACTACAACAATTACTGAGCTGGGCTTACGGGATTTCACCACATCTGCAGCAATGGCAGGATAATGCCCTGATGATTGAAATCGGCAGCTGCCTTCGTCTTCATCATGGCCTGAATAAACTCCTGAGACGTGTCGATGCCGAAATAGGCTTGCGCGGACTCACGGTGGCAAAAGGCGTAGCAGAAACCCGTACCGCGGCCTGGCTTTTGAGTCATGCCGATCCGTATTTAAGCTGCCAGGCAGAGTTGCCTCTCGAAGAGCGCATTGCCCCACTGCCCCTGACGCTATTGGTGACAGAGTTTCCGCAGCTTGTGACACGACTTGAGAAAGCTGGCATCACACAATTTTCGCATTTACTCCGCATCTCTCTACCTGAGTTGGGTAAACGATGTGGCGGGCTTTTTATCAATTGGCTGGATCGCCTTATGGGGCGCCAGCAGGAACCCGTCATCGTCTATGAACCACCTCAATACTTTAAAGATACGCTTTGGTTTGGCTTTGATATTCACAATCAGCAGGAACTCCATCCAGCCATGGAGCGCTTGCTTGATCACTTCTGTCTATTTCTGAAAAACACTCAACTCACCTGCGGCATGATTGAGTGGCAGTATTTACAACGACAGGGTTCCGGCGAATCACTCAAAGTTTTTTCAGAAGCGGCTCAGCAGCAAGCCGGGCGGTGGTTTGAACTTTCCTGCCTGCAATTAGACAAGCAAACCCTGCCAAAAGACGTTGAGGGTCTCTCACTTATAGTCGAGCAATTGCAAGAAAACTCACCGCCATCAACAGATTTATTTCATGCAGATGTCAGTCGTATTTCACGATATGAACTGGCCGACCGCCTACGCAGTCGACTTGGGCTCAAAGCAGTTGGATACATCGACTACCGCGAAGAACACTTACCCGAAGAGGCCGTTGTAAAAACGCATTCGCTAATATCGCCACAGGACAGGAATATCACACCCATTGGACAACGCCCATTCTGGCTATTCCCTGAGCCTCACCCTATCCACCAGACAGCACAGCAACTTTTCTGGAACGGCGTATTGGAGATTCTGCATGGTCCGGAGCGAATTGAAGATCACTGGTGGAGCGTCCCTGTCAGCCGTGACTACTACATCGCCTGCACACCACAAAAACAACCTGTTTGGATCTATCAGGACAGGCATAACCGACGCTGGTACTTACACGGACTTTTTGCCTGAAAGCAATGAGACGGCCCTCATCATTGAAACACCGCGCTGATTCGCTGCATATCATCTGATATTGAGGCAATCTCGCACCACAATACTGCAACTGCCATATCGGAGCAGCAGGTCTGGGAACGCCGTTAACCGCTCACATCCATCGGCTATTTCAGTGACCCAGACAGGGGGCGATGACTACAACCACACCAAGTCGTCGGGCGCAAAACCCAACTTTGTAATCGTCTCCAGAAACTCGTTACGCAGCGTGTCACTGACCTGCGGTGATCGTGAAAGTAGCCATAAATACTCGCGATTAAACCCTGAGACAAAAGCGTGCTCATAATTTTCTCCGAGTTCAAATACAATATAGCTGCCGTAAAAAGGGCCAAAAAAGGAGACCTTCAAGTGGGCGACTGTGGAGGAGTCGACAAAGCGCGCCACACCCTCAGCCTCTCGCCAGCGCGCCTCTTCTTGATCAAAGCCTCGGTTCAAAACGGCGATACTGCCATCAGGGTTCGCGCGGTAGGTCGCTGTGACCTCACTTAAGCCTCGTTCAAAGCTGTGGTCGAGCCTGGCTATCTCATACCAAGTGCCCAGATAACGCTCCTGATCAAAATCCGTAACAGGCTCAATACCCTCGGGAATTCCGGTACAACCCATTAATACGAGGCAGAACATGCCAGCCAATCCATAGCGTAATCGTCGTATTTTGCTCATCACTGTTCTCCTCAAAATCTATACCTTAGGGTTGGCGCCGCAGACCTTCCAAACCGGACCTTGCAAAAATAGTCTACGCCATTTCTGCAAACCTCTTTTCAACTACAGTCATACCTCGCTAAAATACTGTTTATTTATACAGTATTCTAATGTACGCCGAATTACACTGCCTGAGCCACTACAGCTTCTTGCGTGGCGCCTCTGCCCCGGATGAACTGGTAAGACGCGCTGCCAACTGCGGATACCGGGCACTGGCCATCACGGATGAGTGTTCTCTGGCCGGCGTTGTCAAAGCACACGTAGCGGCCAAGGAACACGGCGTCAAATTAATTATCGGCAGCGAATTTACGTTAACCGAAGGGGTCAGACTAGTTGCCCTAGCACCCAACCGGGCAGCGTATGGAGAGCTATCAGGACTGATCAGTCGCGTCAGAAGGCGCAGCAACAAGGGAGAATATACCGCCCACTTGCGCGACATTATTTTTCACCTCAAACGCTGTCTACTGATTCTGCTACCTGATGACACAGATAAACAGCATATTCATCTGCAACAACTGGCAAGACTCTGTAAAGGTCGTGTGTGGATCGGGATCAGTCGTCTACTCGGTAATGATGAATGGCGACGTTTCAAACACCGTTATCACATAGCTCAAACACTGCAGGTACCAATGGTCGCCTGTGGTGAAGTGCAGATGCACATTGCAAAGCGAAAAGCACTGCACGACGTACTCACTGCCATCCGAACCCAAACCCCTATTCAACGGTTAGGTCCCCGGCGGCTGATCAATAGCCAACAACATCTGCGTACGTTGAACGTAATTACTTCGCTGTACCCGGAAACGCTGATAGAGGAAACCTGTGTCATTGCCCGGCAATGTGATTTCAGTCTCGATGAACTACGTTATGAATATCCAGCAGAAGTCGTCCCCACAAACCACACTGCTAACAGTTATCTCCGGCAAGAAGTGTCCTCTGGCGCAAAACGCCGGTGGCCAACGGGCATCCCTGATCACATTAAACAACGCATCCATCATGAACTGGATCTCATTACAGAGCTGTCCTATGAATATTACTTTCTGACGGTATATGACATCGTCAGGTTCGCCCGATCTCGCGGCATTCTTTGCCAGGGAAGAGGCTCCGCTGCCAATTCTGTTGTCTGCTATTGCCTACACATCACGGAAGTTTCTCCTGATCAGATCTCACTGCTATTCGAACGTTTTATCTCACGAGAAAGAGATGAACCTCCTGACATTGATGTGGACTTCGAGCACGAAAGGCGCGAAGAAGTCATTCAATATATCTATAAAAAATATAGCCGGCGTCGCGCCGCACTGGCGGCTACCGTAATCACCTATCGTTCTCGCAGTGCCGTGCGGGATGTTGGCAAAGCCATGGGCCTTGATTCGGTTTTTATCGATGAACTAGCCAATTCTCTGGCCTGGTGGAATCGCGAACGAGAACTGGCCAGTCGCTTCCAACAACAAGGCCTGCCTCGCTCGGGAGAATTGGCAACACACTTTCTAAGCAGAGTTCAGGAAATTATGGGCTTTCCGCGTCATCTCTCTCAGCATGTCGGAGGCTTTGTCATCAGCCGCAGTCCCATCTCCAATCTCGTTCCGGTAGAAAATGCCAGTATGCCGGATCGCACTGTCATTCAATGGGATAAAGAAGATATCGAAGCGCTGGGGCTGTTAAAGGTCGATATTCTTGCGCTGGGCATGCTCTCCGCCATTCGTAAAACACTGGAGATGATCAGCAGAGATCACGCTGACATTCAGTGTATGCAGGATATTCCCAAAGACGATGCTGCAACTTATCGTATGCTACAAAAAGCCGACACGCTCGGTGTATTCCAAATCGAATCCCGGGCGCAAATGTCGATGCTGCCACGACTAAAACCCGCCTGTTTTTATGACCTGGTTATCGAGATCGCCATTGTCCGACCAGGACCCATTCAAGGCGATATGGTTCACCCTTATCTACGACGTAAAGCCGGTCTTGAGTCGATCAGCTACCCCAGCAAAGAAATCGAATCGGTGTTGTCACGGACCTTAGGAGTGCCCATTTTTCAGGAGCAAGTGATTCGATTAGCCATGGTGGCAGCAGGATTCACAGGAGGTGAAGCCGATGCCCTCCGGCGGGCTATCAGCAACTGGGGAAAGAACAGCAAGTTGCTCTCTTTTGAGCAAAAACTTAAGCAGGGTATGACAAGAAAAGGGTACTCCCCCGAATTCGCAGACCGCCTTTTCAATCAGATAAAAGGTTTTGGTGGCTATGGTTTTCCAGAGTCACACTCCGCCAGCTTTGCACTGCTGGCCTACATTTCAGCCTGGCTCAAATGCCATCACCCCGCAGCCTTTTATGTGGGTTTACTCAACAGTCAACCAATGGGTTTTTACTCTCCTTCACAACTGATACAGGACGCACGCAGACACGACATTCTGATATTGCCCATCGATGTCAATCGCAGTTCATGGGATCACCAACTATTATCCCCTGCAGACCGTCATCAGCCTCCGATCAGACTGGGGCTAAGATTAATCAAAGGGCTCAGTGAGGCCTCTGCCAAACAAATCGAAGAGGCGCGTCGAGTCCAACCCTTCATTAATGTGGCTGATTTACGACAGCGAACATCTCTGGATCGTGGAAGTATGGAGGCTTTGGCCGCAGCCGATGCGCTTTCAAGTATCAGCGGACATCGCTATCAGTCCCACTGGCAAACAATGGCTCTCGAAGACCAGCGCCCACTGTTAGCAAGCGCCTCATCCCTACCGCATCAATCTGATGATATGCCGCTCACTGCACCAAGTTTGATTGAAGAGGTTATCGCGGATTATCAAAGCACCGGTGTCACTCTGCGTGCACATCCGCTGGCACTGCTGCGTAAACAGAAGCCTTTCAGCCAGTGCCAACAACAAAAAGGCCTCGAAAAACTCAATAACCACCGTTTTGTTCGAGTGGCTGGCCTGGTGACCTGCCGCCAACGCCCGGGTACTGCTTCAGGAGTCGTATTTCTGACGCTGGAAGATGAGACAGGAAACATCAACGTGGTTGTCTGGCCTGCCGTACAGGAGCGACATCGTCAGGCCTTAATGACAGCACAGCTCTTACTGGTAAAAGGTACGATCGAATCTCGCGAAGGGGTAGTACATGTGATTGCCAGCACCCTTGAGAATCACAGTGACAGCCTAACCGCACTGGCTATTCAATCCAGAGATTTTCACTAGGAAGCGACTAATCACTGTCGGAGCGCACCTCAGCCTCCAACCATCCACCCGCTGACTCCCTCAATCTGAATTCAATAGGGCGGCAACAAACCTGGCAGTCTTCTACATATTCCCCGCCTACATCCTCCGGGTTCAACAAGACCTCGATGCCTTCACCACAATAAGGACAGTAAACACTGCTCTCCTGCAAGCCGTGCGCTGTCATGTGACTACCCCACTTCCTCCAGCGCAGACACAGCTGCAGACGACGCCGCTGGCTCAAACACCAAAGCACTGTCGGCGATGGGGTCATCCCGGAACATCTTACGGTCCTTGCGATAGTCCTGGGGGTTTATCCAGGGCATGCGATCACCTTGCCTGGGGAATCGATGCATGACTCGCTGCATGTAACCGGCGGAAAAATCATCTATCCAAAATCGCCGGCTCATCGTGGCGGCCAGATCCTCTGAGATCCGCGGGGTAGCCGTCTTCATACCCTCGGTACGCATATGATTGAGTAAACGACACAACCAAGTCGCTATCAGGTCAGCTCGCAGCGTCCATGACGCATTGATATAGCCAAAGGTGTGCACCATGTTCGGAATGTTAGAACACATCATGCCCTTGTAAGTCCATTCGTTTGCGAGATCGATCGCTTCACCATCCAGGGTGAACTCAGCCCCACCCAGCATGACCAGCTCCAAGCCGGTCGCACAAACGATGACGTCGGCGTCGAGATGCTCGCCCGACACCAGTTCGACACCTCGATCAGTAATTTTTTCAATGTGATCCGTGGCCACCGACGCCTTCCCCGATTGAATAGCTCGGAATAAGTCATCATCAGGCACCAGACACAGTCGCTGGTCCCACGGATTGTAGCTAGGCGTAAAGTGCTTCTCGATGTCGACCAACCCACCGATTTCCTCTCGCACCTTCTTAAGCAGGGAACGTTTCACTATCCCCGGAGCAACTCGGGTCAGCCGGTACATCCACTGCTGCCATAGCGTATTGCGCCAACGCACAATGTTGTAAGCGAGCTGGGGAGGCAAATAACGTCTCAACCAATTAGCGAGGCCATCCACAGAGGGCCGCGAGATAACGTAGGTGGGCGAGCGCTGCAGCATCGTCACGTGTGCGGCCTTACGAGACATATTGGGGACTAGGGTCATAGCCGTGGCGCCCGAACCAATGACTACCACCTTCTTATCTTCATACTCCACGGAATCCGGCCAGAACTGAGGATGAATCCATTCGCCTCGGAAATTTGACTTGCCCTCAAATTCTGGCTCATATCCTTGCTCGTAGCTGTAATAGCCCGCACACATCATCAGAACACCGCATCGATAGTGCCGGATGCCCTCTAGGGTCTCCACACTCAGCTGCCACTGGCCGCGCTCACTGCACCAGTCGGCTGACACCAGCTTTTGACGAAAACGAATATGATCGCTAATACGATACTCATCAGCGGTATCGTTAACATAGCTCAGGATAGAGGGGCCGTCCGCGATGGTCTTCTCTGCCTCCCAAGGCTTAAAGTCATAACCCAACGTATGCATGTCGCTATCAGACCGTATTCCCGGATACCGGAATAGATCCCAGGTACCACCAATCGCGTCTCTTCTTTCCAGAAGCACGAAACTTCGATCTGGACAATCTCTCTGCAGCCGCACTGCGGTGCCGATACCCGACAAACCTGCTCCAATGATGATCACATCAAAGCATTCCGCATCGGCGATCAATGGCTCTGTTATTTTGACCTCTGAGTTCATGACGCACTCCTACGGGACTTCCCGCGCTTTGACCTCGACACTTTCTTCATAAAGACCGTCTTAAACACCATGTGAGGCGGCTGCTGACGCTACTCTAGCGGTTTTGGTATGCGGCGGTACTAACATTGCTCTACCGCCCATCTACTGATGCTGCCTACCTTTTTGAGCGGCCAAACGCAGGCGCAAGGCATTCAGTTTAATGAAGCCTTCCGCGTCTTTTTGATCATAGGCACCGTCGTCAGATTCGAAAGTCGCAATTCGTGCGTCAAAGAGTGAATCGCTGGATCGCCTCCCCACCACAGTCACATTGCCTTTGTACAATGACAGCCGTACCTCGCCATTCACCACGCTCTGAGTTTGATCAATCGCAGCCTGTAACGCATGCCGCTCGGGGGACCACCAATAGCCGTTGTAAATCAGTTTGGCATAGCGCGGCATGAGCTCATCTTTCAAATGTGCCACTTCTCGATCAAGTGTGATGGACTCTATCGCTCTGTGCGCCCGCAAAAGAATACTGCCACCCGGTGTTTCGTAGCACCCGCGGGACTTCATGCCAACATAACGGTTTTCGACAATATCTGCGCGTCCCACTCCGTTTACCCCGCCACGGTCGTTCAGCGTTGCCAATACCTGCGCAGGGGTCAGTGACTGCCCGTCAATGGCAACCGCGTCGCCGTGCTCGAATGTCATGGTGAGCTCTTCGGGTCGGTCTGGCGCCGCCTCAGGACTTACCGTCCAACGCCACATATCTTCCTCAGGAGGTAACCAAGGATCCTCGAGAATGTCACCCTCGTAGGAGATATGCAGAAGATTCGCATCCATCGAGTATGGAGACTTCTTTTGTGCCTTCGCAAAATCAACTGGAATATCACGCTCCCGGCAATACGTCATCAGAGCCTCGCGAGAGTTAAGGTCCCATTCTCTCCATGGCGCGATCACTTGGATGCCCGGCTTCAGAGCATAGGCCCCGAGTTCAAAACGCACCTGATCGTTGCCTTTTCCTGTTGCCCCGTGAGCAATCGCATCAGCACCGGTCTCATTGGCAATCTCAACCAGTCGTTGAGCAATAAGCGGGCGCGCAATAGAGGTGCCCAAAAGGTACTCACCTTCATACACAGTGTTGGCACGAAACATAGGAAAAACAAAGTTTTTCACGAATGACTCGCGAAGGTCCTCGATATAAATCTCATCGACCCCCAACGCTTGCGCTTTGGCACGAGCGGGTTCAACCTCCTCTCCCTGCCCGATGTCGGCAGTAAACGTGACCACCTCGCACTGATAGGTTTCTTGCAACCACCTCACAATAACGGAGGTATCGAGACCGCCTGAATAGGCCAGTACGACTTTGCTGATCGTCGACATAAGCTCACCTGATAAAAGAGGGGGCCGTAGTTTACGACTGCAATCGCCTGCATACCAGACAGAAGCCTGACCGTCGATGACCTCTGCTACACTGCCGGCTGCTAAGAGACACCCGTTGCCATGACAGCTCTCACTTTGACACTACCCGACGACTGGCATATCCACCTGCGGGACCATGCGGCGCTTGCGACCACCGTACCTGACGTTGCGCAGTGGGCAGGAAGGGCTATTGTCATGCCTAACCTCGCCCCGCCGGTGACCTCGGTGACCGATGCACTCGCCTACAGAGAGCGAATCCGCGCTCACGTGCCAGCGGATAGACCCTTTGAACCGCTCATGACCCTCTACCTCACGGACCAAACCGATGCAGAGACCATTATCGCGGCGGCTGACTGCCCTCATATTCACGGCGTAAAACTGTACCCCGCCGGCGCGACCACCAACTCCGCCTCGGGCGTTACGGCATTGGATCCGCTCTATCCCGTGCTAGCGGTGATGGAACGCTACGACCTGCCGTTGCTGGTTCATGGAGAGGTAACCGATCCCGATTGCGACATTTTTGACCGAGAGAAGGTATTTATCGACAAGTCGCTGGTGCCCATCAGGCGAGAATTTCCCGAATTACGTATCGTGTTTGAGCACATTACGACCGAGGACGCCGTGCAATTTGTCTGTGAATCCGGCGAAAAAACAGCAGCGACGATTACAGCGCATCATCTACTGTACAACCGAAATGACCTTCTAGTGGGTGGTATCAAACCACACCTTTTTTGCCTCCCTGTACTCAAACGAAATCGCCATCAACTGGCTTTACGCGCCATTGTTGCTTCGGGACATCACAGATTTTTCTTGGGGACAGATTCTGCTCCTCATGCGAAAGGCGATAAAGAATCAAGTTGTGGTTGCGCTGGTTGCTATACCGCGCATGCTGCGTTACCCCTGTATGCGGAAGTATTTGAGGAGGAAAATGCGCTTGAGCATCTTGAGGCATTCAGCAGTTTCCATGGCCCAGATTTTTATAAACTGCCGCGCAATACCGATTCCATCACCCTCGTGAAGGCACCCCAACCCGTTCCGTCCGATATCGCATTGGGAGATAGTCGTCTGGTGCCAATCCGGGCTGGGGACGTAGTGCACTGGACGGTCAACCACCAAACCAATGTCTGACATTCAAATGCCACTCATGAAAGATAGATTCCGCGGTTTTCTGCCGGTCGTAGTCGATATTGAAACGGGGGGTTTTAACTGCCACACCGACGCGTTACTCGAAATGGCGATCACACAGCTGGCGATGAATGAGCAGGGAGAGCTGGTAATCGAAGCCACGCACAGTCGCAATATCGAACCCTTCGAGGGCGCCAACCTGGACCCTGCGGCACTGGAATTTACTGGGATTGATCCGGAAAATCCGCTCCGGGAAGCCGTACCGGAAGCCATCGCGCTGGGGGAGCTATTCAGCATCATCAGACTGTCGGTAAAAGAGAACCAGTGCAACCGCGCGGTGCTCGTCGGCCACAATGCGCACTTCGATGCCGGCTTTCTCAATGTGGCTACTGAACGAGCGGGCCTAAAGCGAAACCCTTTCCACCCCTTTTCCTACTTCGATACCGCGACGCTGGCAGGCTTGGCTTTCGGGCATACCGTACTGGCACGAGCCTGCTCGCTGGCGGACATTCCCTTTGACAATAACGAGGCACATTCGGCTCATTATGATGCACTAAAAACCGCTGAGCTGTTCTGTCTCATCGTTAACCGCTGGCAGACTCTGGGCGGTTGGCCGCTAGCGGTGCCGGCTGAGGGCCCCGAATAACGCCACCGGGAAAACGTCCGGTGGCGCGCCCGTCTTTGAACGTGACCTTGCCCGATTTGATCGTGCAGTCGTAACCCTTTGCGGTCTGCAATAAGCGCCTGCCTCCGGCCGGCAGATCGAAAGCGACCGTCGGCAAGTCTAAGTGCATCGCCTCCAAATCGATGATATTCAGATCCGCCAGATATCCAGTATCGATCACACCCCTGTCCAACAGTCCGTACAGTCTTGCCGTATCTCGGCATTGCCTCTTAATCGCATACTCCAGGGGCAGGCGACCATGGCTTCTGTCACGCACCCAATGTTGCAGCATGAAGGTCGTTGCGGCCGCGTCGCAAATGGTGCCGCAATGAGCACCGCCATCGGAGAGTGAGTTCACGCAATCGTCGGAGTTGAGTGCATTTTCCAGAAAATCGAGATTGCCATTGGCATAGTTCAGCAGAGGGAAATAAATCATGCCCGAGCCACCCTCGCGCATCATGAAATCGTAAGCGTATTCGTCGGGGGTCACGCCCTCTTGGCTGGCGCATTGCTCGATCGATTGCGCTGCCGTCGGCTCGTAATTGAAGCCTGGTCGCATTTCGTACTGCATCGAGAAAGCGCTTTCCATCAGGTCAGCGATCAGTTGCAGGTCACTGCCCGTAGGTTCCCCGCGCTCGCCCAGTAATTGCGCCCGAAAAACAGGATCATTGAGTTGCCGCCATTGTTCCTCCCAAGACTTGCCAGCAATCGCCTTCCAGCTTGCTCGCTGCGAAAAAGGGTGAAACGTCGCTCGCCACCCAAGAATCAGGCCCGTCCCTCGCATAGAGATTTGCGCCACGATCCTCGCACCAGTGGCATTCTGGTCACGCATCTGTTCAAGCTGCTCTGCAAAAGACAAGCCTTTAATGGGTGACTCTAAAGCGGTAAACGTGACAGGTGCGCCCGTCTCCCGACTTAAATCACCCATCCATTCAAACTCATCCCACTCGGGGAGAAGGTCACTGGCCATCTCGAACACGCCGTGTCCAGCACGCTTGAGGCCCCGCCCAATACCAAGTAGCTCGGCCTTACCCGCAGTAGTGCCGGGCACCAACTCACCATCGACCGACTTATGGAGAACGGTTCGGGAAGTCGAAAAACCGAGCGCGCCCGCTTTAAGGCCCTCTTCAACAATCGCCGACATACGGGCGATCTCAGTTTCAGTAGGCTCTTCGTTTGCGGCCCCACGCTCACCCATGACATAAGCGCGAACCGCGCCGTGAGGCACCTGGGCCGCAATGTCGATTGTGCGATCCAGCTTTTCCAAAGCATCCAGATATTCTGGAAATGACTCCCAGTCCCAGGTCATCCCCTCGGTAAGCGCGCTTCCCGGAATATCTTCTACACCTTCCATTAAACCGACCAACCACTCGCGCCGATCCGGCGCTGCCGGTGCGAAACCGACGCCACAATTCCCCATTACGACCGTCGTAACACCGTGCCATGAGGAAGGCGCCATCTCGGGGTCCCAGGTGGCCTGTCCGTCATAGTGGGTATGGATATCAACAAATCCTGGAATCACGACGCGGTCAGTCGCGTCTATCTCTTGATGTGCTCCCTCTGTCAGATCCCCGACAGCAACAATGCGATCACCAACAATACCGACATCCATTCTGCGACCCGGATGCCCGGTGCCATCGACCACCAATCCACCAGATATTTTCAGGTCATATACCATGAGTCATCCTCCACTACCCCAATCCATGAGAGCCAACCGGGCTCAGAAGCGCAATTACGCTGGGTCTTCACCGCTCATTTCCCTCAGCAGTTTATCGAGCTCCTCAAGGAGTTGCTCGAGCGAATCGATACCGAGGAGCGCATATTTGATGGATTCATCGAGGGGCAACAGCTGCGCCAGCTGGAAGCCCACTGTCCACCCGTCTGTGAAGTCGAGGGGCAAGTTCAGCTGACTGACCTGAGGGTGCCGCAGCAGACTCTTCAAGACCTCGGCGAGCCCATCATACTGGTTCGGCAAGGCTACTTTGCCCGGAGGCGCATCAAGTACCACGTCTGCCTTGATCAGCCCGTCGGCCTCCCTCCATACAGATTCAACAGTAAACCGCTGACGTCCCTCTATCGAGATGCCCAACAAACCATTCGGCAGCTGATCCCAGTCTACTATCAGCGCATAGGTCCCCATTTGACTGATATTGGGCAAGTCGAGGGATCCCCCGGACACCTCTGAGCCCTGCTCCAGCCAAACAACACCAAAACCCTCGTTCTCGCGCATAGATCGAGCCACCAAATCGACATAGCGCTTTTCAAAAATCTGCAGCGGTATGCGCGATAGAGGCATCAACACAGAAGACAGTGGAAAGAGCGCTATTTCGGTCAGCATGGCGGAGCGGTCCTTAATTCTAGGCTTCCCAACAGATGGAGCGCCTCCTCTCTGGTCTGGCCGCACACTGCGCCCTCAGGCTGGAAGCTACTGCAAACGGCCGGCCGCCGGGGATCATCAAATAACAAGCACGATGCCTCTGGTGACAAATGCACACAGGCTACACCCGCGGGCTTACCATGCGGCATACCCCAGAACGGTATCGAAATAGAAGGCGCTATGCAGCAGGCACCGCAGTTCAGACGACACTGCACGCCTAACGCCCGGGTCCAAATGGCCGGAAGATCAAAATCAACTTGGGCAGTAATAACAGTGCGCCGGCTACCGCAGCGATCATTGCCACCACGGTCAGAACGCCAAAATACAAGCTGGGAGTAAAGTTTGAAAGGGTCAACATGGCGAACCCCACGACGACGGTCAACGTCGTGTAATACATGGCGCGCCCAATACTGCCATGGCTGCGGAACATCGCAGCTTGATAATCTTGATCAATCGCCACCTCGTCTCTGAATCGGTGCAGATAGTGAATACAGTCATCCACCCCAATACCCACCACAATCGCCGCAATAGTGATGGTCATAATATCGAGAGGAATGCCCGTCAATCCCATCAACCCGAGCACCAAGCCTGCGGCAAGAATATTGGGCGCCAGCGCCAACAAGGCGATTGAGAGAGAGCGAAAGAGCGCCCAAAACATTAGACCAATGGCAGTAAATACCGCACCAAGAGTCATGATCTGCGACTGAAATAGGCTTTGCAGCACGTTGTTATACAAAACCAGCAAAGAAGTGAATCGAACCCGGCTTGCCTCCAGTCCCGTCTCAGTGAGAATCTGCTCGCGCAACTCACGCAGGTAGGCATCACGCCGCAAAGATTCACTCGTTTCCATGACTCTCACGCTAATCCGCGCTTCCTGATTTTCGGGAGAGTAAAAGGGACTGATCAACGCGCGGTTGACGTCAGCGGGCAAGCTATTTTCGATCAATGCGAGCTCAACCCCCCCCAATTGCCCACCATAGAGGCCATCCATCACCTCAAAAGCGGTAGATAGGGAGAGGACTTTGCCCGACTCTTCCCTTGCCTCGATCATAGCGTGAACATCGTCGATCAGTTTTCGCCCAGGCACGGTAAACCAGTAACCGGCGGAGGCCGTGTCTTCGCTGTCAAAACTAAAGTCGATACCGAAACCATCATCCATAAATGCGTCATCGTCATCCCAGCCGCCATCCGTCTCTGCGTGTGAGGCGGCACTGGCTTCGGCCTCGGGTTCTTCAGGGGCCAGTAAAATTACATCAAGGGGAATGGTGCCTCCGAGTCGGGCGTCGAGTAATTCCATGCCTTGATAGATTTCTGTGTGCTCCTTAAAGTAATCGATGAACCGGTTTTCGACTTGAAGCGCGCGAATGCCCGCAATAGAGATCGCCGCGAGCAGGAATGTTACTACCACGACCACAGTGCCATGACCCTGCACCACATCAGCAAATCGTTGCGTCAGTGATGAATCCGGACCGGGAGTACCCGCCAGCGCTTTGTCGGGAATCACCACCATCAGAGCAGGAACGAGGATAAACGCTGTGCAGAACCCCAACACAATGCCGGTCGTCATCATCCATCCAAAATCGATCACGGGTTGCAAACCAGCGACCACCAAAGAGGCGAAAGCGACAATCGTAGTCATAGCCGTATAGAGACAAGGGACCAACATTAATCGGGCAGCATCCACCGCCAGTGAAATGCGCGTCGCGGCCGGTTGCAGCCGGTGCAGTTCCCGGTAGCGAACCACCAAGTGAATAGAGAGCGACAATGTCACAATGAGTAAAACGGCGACTGAGTTGGAAGAGATGACCGTCATACGCCAGTCGGTGCCGGCGAGCACCCCCAACAAAAAACTCGCCGTCGCAGTACAGGTAATGAGCGGTATGACCACCCACTTGAAGTGTCGAAAGATGAGCGCCAACACAAGCGCCATAACCGACAAAATGGCGGTGCCGAAGGTGACCAGGTCCGAGCGGACAAATGCCATCATGTCGGCAGCAATCATGGGGACACCTCCCACGAAAATGCGTGCATAGGGTCTGAATCGCTCGGCAACGCCCCGTACAGCTTTCACCATACGATCCCGCTCACTTGCCAGCTTGGCCAGTGCTTGATCGTATGCCGCCTCTGTATGCGCCAAGTTCAGCCGCTCAGGCTCAGTAATTTCTCCTCGCAGTGCCATCGCGCGCAAAGATTCCCGCACTTCAAGCAGCGCCGCTGCTTCTTCATCCCCCGCTATCACGACCTGCACCGCAGTCAGATCGCCTTCATCACTGACCAACAGGTTGCGGTACACGGGACTCGTCGTCAGCTCTTTCAGTGCCAACTCGCGATCCACTCCGCTATCGCGAAGTGTGGGCATACTGTCAGCACGAGCGAGATCCGTGAGCGTCAGGGGCGGGCTCTCCAACAAGGGCACATCCAGCAACGTCGTCACCTCAGCAACGCCCTCGATGCGCCTCAGTTCGTCTACCATGGCGGCCAACGGCTCGAGAGAATCAGGAGACAGAAGCCGTGCATCCGGCTCCCAGGTCAGAACCAAAAACTCGCTACCCTGATATTTGGCGGATGATTCCCTGAAATAAGCCAAATCGGGGTCACCCTGCAAAAGCAGTGAGTCCGAGGAGGCGTCCAGTCTAAGGTTGGGCAGTTGCGAGAGAGATAACCCCAGCAATAAGGTGAAAACGCCAATGACTCCCCAAGGCTGCCGGAGTAGTCGCCTGTAAAAAGCATCAACCATGCTCACTGAGGAGACTCCACATCCAACCGCTCACAGAGTCGATCATGTAAACTGTCGAACCCACCATTACTCATCACCACAACGCTGTCTCCTGGCTCCACCAACTGGGCAACAGTCTCAATAATCTGTTCCACATCCGAGAAAACCCGTTGCCCAGCGTGGCTCTCTACAACGGCTGCTAAGTCCCAGTTTAATTCTGCGGGCTGATACCAAAAAACGTGATCAGCAGCCTCTGCAGATGGCGCAAGCTGATCACGATGTTGACCCATTCGCATCGTATTGGAGCGGGGTTCAACAACCGCAACGAGCTTACCCTTGGGCTCCGCAGCACGTAAGGCGGCAAGCGTAGTCTCTATCGCTGTCGGGTGATGAGCAAAATCGTCATAAACCGCTATGCCACCCGGCTTGCCCAGCAGCTCCAACCGCCTCTTGATACCGGTGAAATCCGACAGTGCCTCCACGCACTTCTTGAGAGGCACGCCAATGTGTTGCGCCGCTGATATAGCAGCTGTCGCGTTCCATGCGTTGTGCTCCCCCATCAGTTGCCAGGCCAAGCGGGCTGTCTCGCCATCTGGAGACCGGATCTCCAACTGATTGGCCTGCGCAGATAGTGAACGCCAGGAACAGCCTTCGGTCGACACGTCCCGGTGGGTTGAAGCCGAATGCTGGGTGATCGAATGGACCGGCGTCCACACACCGCGTGCCAACACACGATCAATGGCATCACTTTCGCCCCTGATAATTGCACCCGTTGCCGGGACACACCGGACCAAGTGGTGAAATTGATTTTCAATAGCCGCAAGATCCGGAAAGATATCTGCATGATCGTACTCCAGATTATTAATAATCAGGGTACTGGGTCGGTAGTGGATAAACTTGGAGCGCTTGTCAAAAAAAGCCGAATCGTATTCATCAGCCTCAATAACAAAGTACTTACCTGAGCCCAGGCGCGCCGAGACGCCAAAATTCACCGGCACGCCACCAATCAAAAAACCGGGATCCAATCCAGCAAAATCGAGGATCCACGCAAGCATGCTAGCAGTAGATGTCTTGCCATGAGTACCCGATACTGCCAACACCCATCGTTGTCTCAAGACATGACGAGCCAGCCACTCGGGCCCAGAGGTATAGTCCAGTCCCGCAGACAACATGGCTTCTACCGCGGCATTGCCGCGGGAGAGTGCATTGCCAACAACAACGCAATCGGGTGAGGGCTCAAGCTGCGCGGCATCGTAGCCATCGGTAAGTCCAATAGCACTATCGGCAAGCTGCGTGCTCATGGGCGGATAGATATTTCTGTCAGAGCCCGTCACGGTAAAGCCACGGTCTTTGGCAAGCAGTGCCAACCCTCCCATGAAAGTACCGCAAATACCGAGTATGTGAATGTGATCGGACAAAAAGACTCCCTCGCGTGTCGGAGATTAGCACGCGCACATTGCCATTGTGTGCAGTGCGGTCTACCGTAACCCGTCCTAGTTATCTGACCACGGTGCCAGACCATGAGTAAACGCAACCTTTTTTACGCCCAGTCTGGCGGCGTGACTCCAGTAATCAACGCATCAGCTGCCGGCGTGATCCAAACAGCAAAGCGGTACCCTGATCAGATTGGCAAAGTACTGGCTGGACAAAACGGGATTTTAGGCGCGCTGCAGGAAAACCTTATCGACACCTCAAAGGAGCGCTCCCGCGCCATTGAGGGACTGATCAGCACTCCGGGGGGTGCGTTTGGTTCCTGCCGCTACAAACTCCGAAGCCTCTCCGAAAATCGCGCCGAATATGAGCGTCTTATTGCCGTATTCGAAGCCCACAATATCGGATATTTCCTTTATAACGGCGGCGGCGACTCGGCAGATACCTGTCTCAAGGTGTCTCAAATCAGCGCCAGCATGGGATTTCCCATTCAGGCCATTCATATTCCAAAGACAATCGATAATGACTTGCCACTCACTGACAACTGCCCGGGCTTCGGCTCCGTTGCCAAATATGTCGCCATATCGACGCGGGAGGCCGCTATGGATGTTGCGTCAATGTGTGCCACCTCTACCAAGGTCTTTATTTTGGAAGTGATGGGTCGCCACGCCGGCTGGATCGCTGGCGCCAGCGCGCTTGCAGCCAGCGAGCGCGGCGATGCGCCTCATATTATTCTTTTCCCTGAGATCGCGTTTGATCGAGACCAGTTTTTAAAGCGGGTAGCGGAGTGCGTTGAACGTTACGGCTACTGCGTGATTGTTGCCTCTGAGGGTGCTAGCACCGCCGATGGAAAATTGTTATCAGATCAGGGTGAACGGGACGCTTTTGGTCACGCTCAGCTTGGTGGCCTGGCTCCCCTACTCGCCGAAATGATTAGAGATACGCTCGGCTATAAGTATCACTGGGCGGTCGCAGACTACTTGCAACGCGCCGCGCGCCATATCGCCAGCCAAACAGATGTCGATCAGGCGTTCGCCCTGGGAAAAGCCGCGGTTCAAGTGGCAGTGGCCGGTGCAAATGCCGTAATGCCGGCCATCAAACGGACATCAAATCATCCTTACCGCTGGTCTATTGAGCCGGTGCCACTGAGTCGTGTTGCCAACCGTGAAAAGAAAATGCCGCGGCGGTTCATCACCAGAGATGGTTTTGGCATCACCCCCCAGGCAAGAGCCTATTTTGAGCCACTCATTGCTGGTGAGGCCTACCCCCAGTACCAGCGAGGATTGCCGCGTTATACCCGTCTCAAACAGGTGTTGGTTCCGAAGCGATGTCCGTCGTGGCGAAGGCCTTAGTCGCGCATCCACTTCTCCCCAAACTGCATTGCAGTTACTGCATGGTTGAACATGGATCATGCATCATCGCGAGATGCTGAATACGCCTTTAGTCGCTCATACCAGCACAAACCTTGTGAATAAATCCTCTGCATGAGGCTCCAGTAACGCCAACATGGCCAGTGCCTCATGCCGATTACCCTCAGGATCCGCTTCGCCGCGCCAGAGCGGCCAACAGAGATCAACGCGCTGTTGTTTTTGAAGCGCTGACGCCACAGGACGGTAACTGATGTGCCACGCTTCGGGTGCGACGCCGCCGTAGTCAGTGTTATAGGGTTTGTAGAAACCCTCAGCATCATCTGCACTGATTAGCGCATCCAGCCAAAAGGTCATCTCTGCAAAAACACCATCTTGCTCGTACTCGGATGGCTCAAGCGCAGGCTGATAGTCGACGCACACTGCTGCTGCGTCCCAAATATCCACATCGGTACCCCAATGATGCCTCGATGTGCCTGGCAGCGCAGAAAACCGCAGGATCGCTTCCAGCCACGCTAAATCACTCACGTTTTCACGCAATAGCGGCAGACCCACAACGTCCTTGACAGGGCGAGCGCCAGTCCATTTTTGATTGATGATCTCGGTTTGGCGATCGTAGTCTCTAAAAGCCGAAGCGACCCGCAGATCAAACCCGGCAGCGGCTGCCCGTTTGGTCAGTCGATCGAACGCACCCACAGTCGCCGGCTCCGCCAAAAAGCGTTCTTGCAAGGCAGTGAGATGCCTTGAGTGGATGCCTAACACTACCGAGGCGTCCTCCACAGCGCTCAATCCTCCACACTCACCAGACGTTGAGGATAAATGCCACTTGTGGTGATGTCATTGAAAAGCGTATAAATCTCAAGCCCATTTGCAACGGCCCACTCCAGGTGTTGGGCGTAGGCCGGATCGATATGTTGGGCCGGTGATACAACCCGAATACCGGTGTGCATGACACAAAATATCAGTAGGACTCGGTAACCTTTTTGTCTCGCCGCCACCAACTCACATAAGTGCTTGGTTGCTCGAGTGCTGACAGCGTCGGGGAAGGCCCCCTCTCCCTCACCTAAATGCAATGAAACTGCCTTCACCTCAATGAAAACACCTTGCTTCCAGTCAATGAAAAAGTCAGCTCGTGATCGCGCACCTAATGGTTTTTCGCGACACCAGGGGGCCTCAGTAGGCCATAAAAAGGCAAAAAAACCATGCTCAATAGCTTCTGCCACTACCCGGTTCGCGAGTGCCGCATGAACACAGACCAAACCCGTGTCCGTTTCTACCAGCTCCCAAGTCCATTTGAACTTGCGGTGTTGTGCGTCATGAAACGATAACCAGATCTTGCCCCCGGAGGGCTGGCAGCCCGTCATGGCCCCCGTATTGGGGCAATGGGCGCAAATTAGGTCACTCGTCGCAGAGAGTCGCACATCGGCGATAAACCGCTTATAACGCTTTATTAGTCGCCCCTCCGCAAGTTCTGGAAAATCCATACCCCTCAACCGTCTGTGCCAGTGGCGCAAATGATAAAGCTTTAGATCACTGAAGCGTCAACAAACCCAAAATCACCCCTAGCACCAATCGAAGAGATCTGATAGTTTGCGTCGCCCCGAAAGAGAACTGGCGGTGTATGCCGCGCTACACAAAGAGGGAAATCATCATCATGGCCAGTCGAAAACCCGCCAGTGCCAAGGTCAAAAAGACACCTGCTAAAAAGAAAGCAGTAGCCAAAAAGGCGCCCGCTAAAAAGAACGCAGTAGCCAAAAAGGCGCCCGCTAAAAAGAACGCGGTAGCTAAAAAGGCGCCCGCTAAAAAACAAACAGCAGTCAAAAAAGTAGCCGCTCACACCGCGAGAAAAGCACCTGCAAAAGCAGCAACCTCAGCCAAAAGAAAGCCAAAATTGGCACGGGCGGTTGGTCAGCTGCAAAACTTCGATGATTTCAAGCCCTACAAGCCCGGACGCGGTGAAAGCTACATGAACGATGAACAAATTGAGCACTTCCGCGGTATCTTGCTCAATTGGCGAGGGGAACTTGTTGACGAAGTCACGCGCACGGTCTCCCACATGAAAGACGAGGCCGCGAACTTCCCTGATCCAGCTGACCGAGCAACGCAAGAAGAGGAATTCAGCCTCGAACTGCGAACAAGGGACAGAGAGCGAAAACTCATTAAGAAAATAGATTCCACACTTGATCGGCTACAAAGTGACGACTACGGCTATTGTGACGCCTGCGGCATCGAGATCGGGGTCCAACGCCTTGAAGCTCGACCCACCGCTACGCTTTGCATCGACTGTAAAACGCTGGCTGAAATAAAGGAAAGACAGGAACTGGGTTGAACCGCCTAGGCCCGATGTGAGCTCAACAAGCTACCGGGGTAGGTTTGCTCCTTCGCCGACGGGCCCACTGCACCTCGGCTCAATGGTAGCGGCGGTGGCGAGCTTTCTGGATGCGCGACAGAACAGAGGGGCTTGGCATCTCCGGATAGACGACATAGATCCCCCACGACAAATCAACGGTAGCGTCGAGGGCATACTGTCGACACTTATCCAACATGGCCTGCAGTGGGACGGCCCCGTCGCCTATCAATCACACTCTGCCCCAGCCTACGAGCAAGCGCTGCAGCAACTCGAGGATGATGGCTGGCTTTTTAGATGCCTATGCACTCGCACCCATCTCAATGCGTTGGGGGCGTGTGGTCAAAATTGTCAAGAAATCTCGATAGACAGAGAGGCACCACACAGCCTCCGGGTCAGAGTGAAAGTCGGCGACATGTGCGGCTTTGAGGATGGCTTTCTCGGTTTTCAACCGGTTGTGGAAAACGACATACCGGTTGATTTCATTGTCCGGCGGCGCGATGGCCTTTTCGCCTACCAACTTGCGGCTGCTATCGACGATGCCATACCCCGTCACACTCATGTGGTGCGAGGCGCCGACCTCCTCAAATCGACACATCGACAACGGTGGCTGCATCACATCCTCGGTTTAACCTCTCCGCACTACTCGCATGTGCCCGTGATTTACGACGAGAATGGAAATAAGTTAAGCAAACAAACGGGAGCGAAAGCCGTCAGCGCCTCAATACCGGCCAATACTCTCCGGCGCTGTCTCCAGCACCTGTCACAATCCGCCCCCCCCCCTTCTGCGGTAACCACGAGCGAGATCCTCGATCATGCACTAGATTGCTGGACTGGCACACGCAGCACCTTACCAGTAACATAAGGTGTTACGTTTTCACTCGCCCGGTGACGCCGAGTGGTTACACTGCCGAAAATCAACCAAGGCGGAGAGGGCCATGCAAGTACGCCTAATTGACTCATGCCAAAAGTTGTTCGAAAAAATTCGGGCGGCAGTGGCTGAACACGATATTGAAGTCGTGCACGACACTCACTTTGATCCGGAAGGACAAGAATGGCTAGGTGAGCAGTCAGACCTTATCGTCATCGGCGACTATGATGATAGCCAGAATCCCGGCTCAATCCAGAAAGCTTGCTGGCCAACACCGGTGGTGCGCCTGTCAAATCAGGTGGATACCGCTACTGCACTGGCCGCTGGAAGAGAGGGAGCGCTGGATATCTATGATCGCTCCGCCGCCATAGGAGACGTCACTCAGTGGCTCGTGCAACTCTGTGCCGAGAATGCCAAGCTCACGACAGAGCGCGCACAAGGGAGGGAATTCCAAAGCAAACACTGCCCGGCGATGCGGTCCTTAAAAAACATGGCTCTGCGAGTCGCGCAAACCGACTCTACAGTGCTGATTACCGGTGAAACGGGAACAGGTAAAGAGTTGGCTGCGCGGCAGGTGCACACTGTCAGCGAACGCCGAATGGCGCCATTGATTACAGTCAATTGTGCCGCGATTCCCGATACATTGATCGAATCTGAACTCTTCGGCTACGAAAAGGGCGCTTTTACGGGCGCGACGAGCAACCATATCGGACTGATTGAGGCTGCTGATGGGGGCACTTTGTTTCTTGATGAGATTGGTGAGCTGCCACTAGCGGCTCAAGCGAGACTGCTTCGATTCCTACAGGAAGGGGAAATTCGACAAATCGGTTCGGTCGTCACCAAGCGCGTCAATGTGCGTCTCATTTGTGCGACCCATCGGGATCTTGCCCAATTGGCTGCCAAAAACGATTTTCGCAAAGACCTGTTTTACAGGATCGACGTGCTGCGACTCGATGTCCCGCCTCTGCGGGATCGTGGGGAAGACATTATAGATATGGCTCAATGGTTCATTGAGCAGTTGGCCGTTAAGCTGGGAGTACCCTCGCGACCGCTTGACCTTCTCAGTCAGCGACTGATTTCCGGACATCACTGGCCGGGTAATGTCAGAGAACTGCAGAATGTGATTGAAAGGGCATTGGTAATGTCCACCGGCCCCACCCTGCAGATCGATTTACCCAGTGAAGCAAACGCCGTCGAACCGAGCCTTTCAGAACCACCCGCTTCTCCGTCATCAACAGAGGTCATCGAGTCATCGGACGAGCTCTCTTTGGAAGACTACTTTCAGCGCTTTGTCCTCGAGCATCAAGAAGCCATGAATGAGACCGAGTTAGCACAAAAACTCGGCATTAGCCGCAAATGCCTGTGGGAGCGTCGACAGCGCTTTGGCATACCCCGCAGCAAACAAAAATTAGCCTGAGCAAGGCAGCCTCAGTGCAGATAAGTAACAGCGAAGTGCAAATACGTAACACTATTGCCCACGACACTGAGTCAAATTAGGTAAAGAAATGAACAACTACCTGTTTATCGACAATTTTTACAAAGTGGCACACAACCTGCTGTATTCACGGGAGAGCCAAAATAATAAAAAGTGGCCCAATAAAAATAACGATGTCATAACGGACCTGGGTGGGGGAGGAAACTTCCCCATGTTTCGTTGTACCCCCCGCATTTTTTCAGCACTCCCGGACTACTCGCGTGCTCCCTTCGCTATAGCTTTCCGTGGCAGCGTTACCACGCCCGCTGCCAAATCGTGGGTAAGCCCCTGATGTGCAAACTGCTGAGCGCCCTACTATGAGGCTTGACCCTACTGCCTTTTCCAAGGGGGCATTGCAGGTTGTCGCGCATCTGCAGCGTTCGGGCTTTGAAGCCTATGTGGTGGGAGGCGCCATTCGCGATCTATTGTTGGGCAAGCAACCTAAAGATTTTGACATTGCCACTAACGCCACGCCTGAAGAGATCAAGCAATGCTTTCGGAACGCGCGGATCATTGGCCGGCGCTTTCAAATCGTCCATGTCAGAGCAGGTGGCGAGATAATCGAGGTCACCACCTTCCGAGGACACCATGATGCCGGTCAATCCAATAAAACTGCTCAAGCAGCCCAATCTGGGCGACTTTTGCGCGATAACGTATACGGCACCCTTGAAGAAGACACTTTTCGGCGTGATCTGACCATCAATGCCCTGTATTACAACACCACCACCCATCAACTCATCGATCTGCTGAACGGTGCTGATGACATCAGCGCACAACTGATCAGAATCATCGGGAAACCAGTCGATCGCTATACAGAAGATCCCGTTCGCATGCTCAGGGTAGTCCGTTTTGCCGCCCGATTGGGCTTCGATCTGGAAGGCGATACAGAGGCTGCTATTGGCGAAGCCCGCCATCTACTCGCGGATATCCCGACTGCGAGGCTCTTTGATGAATGGCTGAAGCTCTTCATGAATGGGTTCTCTGAGCCCACCTTTTTGCTTCTGTCGCACTTCGATTTGTTGTCCCTGCTCATGGGTGACAACGTCAGCATTAGTGAGTCCAAAGAAGGCGCGTACGCGTTGCAGAAAAAAGCCCTCAAAAATACGGACCAGCGCGTTGCCGACGGGCGTCCAGTCACCCCCGCCTTCCTTTTAGCGGCACTCTACTGGCCCGCCGCAGAGCACCGCAGCGCTGCACTTGCCGCAGGCGGCGAAGCACCCATTCAAGCCATGCACAGTGCGGGTCAGCAGATTGTTCTGGAAGCCTGCCGCAGACTCACCGTACCGAAACGTTTCTCGCTAGCCATGCGGGATATTTGGGATCTTCAGCCGCGGCTAGAGCGTATGCAGCCAAAAAAAGTGCGGGACCTGCTAGCGAACAGATGGTTTAGAGCTGCTTTTGATCTACTCCTGCTCAGAGAGCAGACGAGCAACATGTCGACTCACTGCAGCGAGTTCTGGGAGCACAAACAGGCGCAATATCCTGAACTGGTTGGCAGCGCGAGAGGCAGGTCAGAAAAACCAGCTTCCCGTGGCCGTCGGCGCAGGCGCCCCCCCAATCCATGAGTAGCATATTTGTCGGAATTGGCTCTAACATTGAAGAGCCCATGGGCCAACTTGCGATCGCTTACCGGTACCTACGTGATCACACTCTCATGCAAACTTTGGCTGCCTCAAGCGTGTATTTATCCTCGCCGCAAGGACCCGACGATCAGCCTGATTTTTACAATGCAGTTGTACGAATCCACTCTATAGTTCAGCCCATGGCCCTACTGAAAATACTCCAGGAGATCGAGTCGCAAATGGGGCGCGTCCGCACACGACGCTGGGGAGAACGGTGTATCGATCTAGACCTTTTGCTCTTTGACGACCTGATAATGCACTCCGATAAATTGGATATCCCCCATCCACGAGCTCATGAGCGCCGCTTCGTTCTTGATCCACTCATCGAGTTACTTGGAGAAGCGCATGCTCTACCGGGCAAAGGGCCACTCGGACAACTTAGATCACGATGCAGCGAGCAAGCGATTCGCGTATTGTGCGAGTTTCCAGAATGATCGCGGCATCAGGAGAGATAGCTGTGCGCGAGGAAACGCCTTCTAATGGCTTAACGTTGCGTGGACGAACAGTACCGACCTACATTGCCGTAGAGGGGCCCATCGGCGTGGGGAAAACGACACTCGCGCGTCGCATTGCTGAGACCTTTGCGCACGAGCTGTTGCTGGAAGAGGCTGAGTTGAACCCCTTTTTGGAGCGTTTTTACCAGAATCGGCAGCAAACCGCGCTGGCGACACAGTTGTTCTTCCTCTTTCAAAGAGTACAGAAAATCACGGAGCTCAAGCAACGGGATATGTTTGACCAAAATCGCGTCGCTGACTTTGTGTTAGAAAAAGATCCATTATTCGCGCGAGTGAATCTCGACGCCGACGAGTATGCCCTATACCAGAAAGTCTTTGAGAAGATGCGCGTAGACGCCCCCGTACCTGATCTTGTTATCTATCTACAGGCTAATCCTGATCGCCTGTTGGAAAGGATCGAGAAACGAGGAATTGATGCGGAACGACTCATCGAGCGGACATACCTTGAGCAATTGAATGAGGTGTACAGCGAGTTTTTCCTCTACTACGATGCCGCGCCGCTGCTGATCGTTAACGCCAACGATATTGACCTCACTCGGGGTGACAGAGATTATGAGCAGCTCATCAACTATATGCTGGACATTAAAAAAGGTCGCCACTACTTCAATCCCACTTTTTTTAGCTGATTTGCACCAGCCAGCGACTGGCCGGGAGTTCGCCCTATGAAAAAACGCATCACCATCAGCACCCTCGACGCGATGAAAGCATCAGGTGAAAAGTTTGTGATGATTACTGCTTACGATGCGACCTTTGCGAGGCTCGCAAGTGAGGCCGGTGCAGAAACAATCTTGGTTGGGGACTCTTTGGGTATGGTGTTACAGGGGCATGAGACCACTATCCCCGTATCACTTGATTCAATGGCGTATCACACCGAATGTGTTGCACGAGCACGTCCTCACTCACTGATCGTTGCAGACTTACCTTTCATGAGCTTCTCCAATTCAGATGATACGCTTCATGCCAGTACCCGACTCATGCAGGCCGGCGCACAAATGGTCAAGTTAGAGGGCGGTACCTGGCTTAGCGATAGTATTCACCGACTGGTTGAGCGTGGTGTGCCCGTATGCGCCCACCTTGGGCTGACACCACAATCGGTGAACGTCTTTGGCGGATATAGGGTCCAAGGCCGGACTCCAAAAGAAGCCAAATCGATTTTGGCTGACGCGGTAGAGATTCAGGACGCGGGTGCGAGCCTGCTGGTTCTGGAGTGTATTCCCGCCGAACTGGCGGCCGATATCTCCTCGAAGCTCGATATACCGGTAATCGGAATCGGTGCGGGAAGCGGAACTGATGCTCAGGTACTGGTACTGCATGATATGTTGGGTATGACAGATACGGCGCCCAAATTTGTCCAGAACTTCATGGAAGGCGCCACATCTATTCAAGCTGCGTTACAAGCATTTGTCAGCGCGGTCAAATCTGGACAATATCCCCGAGAAGAGCATACGTACTCGTAGGCGCCTGCGTTGATTATCGCCGCTGACTCACAGGCATTAAGTGAAAGGCTCCAAGCTCTGAGAGCCCAAAACACCACCGTCGGGTTTGTGCCAACGATGGGGAATCTCCATCAAGGCCATTTGTCACTGATTCAGCAAGCGAGCAACGCAACTGACATTGTTGTCGTGTCGATCTTCGTTAACCCGATGCAATTTGCGGCGCATGAGGATCTCGACACGTATCCACGCACGCTTGAGGCGGACTTCTCTGCACTGCGGAACGTGAAGGTCGACATAGTTTTCACGCCCAGTGCGTCGGACATCTACCCTCACGGAAGCAATAATGAAACTGCTATTCATGTCCCACTGCTGGGAGACGCGCTATGCGGAAAAGACCGCCCGGGGCATTTTGATGGCGTGTGCACTGTTGTTTACAAACTTTTTCAACTGGTGAAGCCCGACGTTGCGGTTTTTGGAGAAAAAGATCTGCAACAGCTGCTTATTATCAAAAAAATGACCCGTGACCTGAAATTACCCGTTGATGTTCAAAGTGGCGCTACAAAACGAGCTGAGGATGGGCTTGCCCTGAGTTCACGCAACCAATATCTCTCCAAAAACGAGCGGGCACTTGCACCGCTGCTATGGCAAACGCTACGGCACAGCGCCGAAAAACTGACAGCGAGCCCTGCTAACGACGCGCGCCCAATATTGATAGCTGCACGTAAAACCCTAGAGCAAGCTGGGTTTTCAGTTGATTATCTCGAATTGCGGGCCATATCGACGCTGTCGGCAGCTCATGACGCAACGCAGGATTGCGCGCTATTTGTCGCGGCACGCCTTGGTCAAACTCGTCTGATCGACAACATTCAAATCCTCGCCACCTAGCGAGGCTCAAGCGAGACGGGCACGCGAATTTCCTCCACCAATTGTTGCACTGCGGCAGGCGGAGGCGCGGTCATATAGGTTACGGCCAACGTCACAGTAAAGTTAACCAAGGCACCCACTACGCCAAAAGCGTTGGGCTCAATTCCCAAAAACCAGTTGGGAGGCATATCACCGAGAAAACCGGTGCCCGGTATGAACATGATGCCTTTGTGCTGAAACACATAGGCCAATGTGACGCCCAATCCCGCCAGCATGCCAAGAATAGCGCCTTCTCGCGTCACCCTTTTGGAAAAAATACCCAGGAAAAGCGCCGGGAAAAGAGAGGATGCCGCCAAGCCAAAGGCTAGCGCTACCGTCCCCGCTGCAAATCCGGGCGGATTCAATCCGAGATATCCCGCACCCAGCACTGCACCCGCCATAGCAACCCGTGAAGCCATCAGCTCTTGCCGTTCGGAAATATGAGGCATGAAGGTTCTTTTCAGTAAATCATGTGATATTGCCGATGAGATCGCGAGTAATAGCCCTGCTGCGGTCGAGAGTGCGGCGGCTAGACCTCCTGCGGCAACCAGCGCGATCACCCAATGAGGTAACTGGGCGATTTCTGGGTTCGCCAGTACAAGAATATCGTTATCTAACATCACGAGTTCATTCGTATCTGGGTCAGCCGAATACTGGATGTGGCCATCGCCATTTTTATCATCAATTCCCAAAAGCCCAGTGCGCTCCCAATTCCTAAACCACTCCGGACGCTCCTCAATAGCCAGATGCTGATTGGGTTCGGGTTGCAGCGTCTGCATGATATTAAGCCGAGCCATTGCAGCAACTGCGGGCGCGGTAGTGTATAAAATCGCAATAAATACCAATGCCCATCCGGCAGATGTTCTCGCCGCGCTTACCGTAGGCACGGTGAAAAACCGGATGATGACGTGAGGTAGCCCGGCGGTTCCGATCATTAGTGACGCCGTGAAGGCCGCCATGTTGAGCGTACTGCCCCGCACCGAGGTGGTATATTCCTGAAAGCCAAGATCCAAAAGCGTTTGGTCGAGCTTTTGCAGTAGATAGGTACCATCGGCGAGCGTGGAGCCCAATCCCAACTGAGGGATCGGCTGACCTGTCAGCTGCAAACTGATAAAAATGGCTGGCACCGTGTATGCAAAAATCAGCACGCAAAACTGGGCAATCTGGGTGTAGGTAATACCCTTCATACCACCGAGTACAGCGTAAAAAAAGACAATCACCATGCCCGAGAAGAGACCAGTTTCGTAATCTGTCTCGAGAAAGCGGGAGAAGGCAACTCCGATTCCTTTCATTTGACCTATCACATAGGTTACCGAGCAGATGATAAGGCAGATAACGGCTACGACACGCGCAGTATCGGAATAGTAGCGATCGCCGATAAATTCAGGCACGGTAAACTTTCCGTACTTTCTCAAATACGGCGCAATGAGCATGGCGAGGAGGACATAGCCCCCTGTCCAACCCATCAAGAAAACGGACCCTCCATACCCGTTATAGGAGAGCCCAATCAGACCTGCCATCGAAATAAAGGATGCCGCTGACATCCAATCGGCCGCAGTAGCCATGCCATTGGCGACCGGGTGAATCCCCTTCCCCGCCACATAAAATTCTTGTGTTGTGCCTGCTCTGGAGCGGATCGCGATCAAAATATAGACTGCGAATGTGGCACCGACCACCCAGTAGGTTGTCTCTGTCAGCGTCACTCCCCGGGCTCCTCAAGACCAAGCCGTTGCTCTAACCTCGCCATGAGCCTGGCGTAAACAAAAATCAATATGATAAAGACATAGATCGCGCCCTGTTGGGCAAACCAGAAGCCCAGCTTGAAACCGCCCAGCTGAAAATCATTGAGAGGTTCCACCCACAAGACGCCACAACCCAAACTAACCAGAAACCAGACTGTGCCCAAAATAAGCATCCAACGACGATTCTCTCGCCAGTAGGTTCGGCGAAGCGCTTCGAGATCTTCTGGTTGCATGACAGTCTCCACGTTGTGCTAAGTTGCTGTTGGTTATGATAGACGGCTCTCTCAGGCAGCAACATCATTTTTCACAGCGATCTGCCGCGGCTTAATCCTGTTTAGCGAAGATAGGGAGCGCTCTGCTTTGAACAAACAACACAGTTGTTGTCGAAAACTGTGTCACTTAACATCCTTGTTCTCTCACCCACTGGACGCGACCGATGACAGACCCGGCTATATACAACGTGCCTGCGAGTTTCAGCGATGCTCACATCACACCTGAGCGATATCAGGCCCTCTACGAACAGTCTATGGAGGATCCAGATACATTCTGGTCGGAGCAGGCAACGTTACTCGATTGGCACACGCCATGGAGTGCTATTTCCGACACGGACATTAGCACTGGAGCGGCTCGCTGGTTTGTCGGAGCGCAACTCAATGTTTCAGTCAATTGTATTGATCGACACCTGCCACAACGTGCCAACGACATCGCCCTCATTTGGGAGGGAGATAACCCAAACGAGAGCCAGGCATTTTCCTTTCAGGATCTCAAAAATGAGGTCTGCCGCTTTGCAAACGTCCTAAAAGCTCAGGGAGTGAGCAAAGGCGATCGCGTTTGTATCTATATGCCCATGATCCCGGAAGCCGCGTTTGCGATGTTGGCCTGTAGTCGTATTGGCGCCATCCACTCTGTTGTGTTCGGTGGTTTTTCACCGGAAGCACTCAAGGATCGCATCAATGACTCCTCCTGCAGACTGGTTGTCACGGCAGATGAAGGTGTACGCGGGGGGAAAACCATACCTCTTAAAGCCAATGTTGATGTCGCCGTGACAGATACGGAGTGTGTCGACAGCGTCATTGTCGTTCGGCGAACAGGTGTAGAGATCGATTGGCTGGCACATCGAGATATCTGGTATCACGAGGCCGTCGCGGCCGTCAGTGATGACTGCGAACCAGAATGGATGGACAGCGAGGATCCATTATTCATCCTCTATACCTCAGGCTCGACGGGAAAACCCAAAGGCGTACTTCACACAACGGGCGGCTATCTTCTCCAAGCCGCCATGTCGATGAAATACGTCTTTGACTACCGCGAGGGAGAAACTTACTGGTGCACCGCAGACGTGGGCTGGGTGACCGGGCACACTTACATCGTCTACGGGCCGCTGGCAATTGGCGCGAAAACTTTGATGTTCGAGGGTGTGCCAACGTACCCTGAGGCAGACCGGTTCTGGGCCATAATCGCGAAGCACCGCGTCAATTTATTCTTCACTGCGCCCACCGCCATTCGCGCACTTCATAGTCTCGGAGATACCTGGGTGACGTCTCAGGATCGCAGCTCGTTGCGCATCATTGGATCGGTAGGTGAACCGATCAACCCCGAGGCATGGGAGTGGTATCACCGTGTTGTGGGAGAAAGTCGCTGTCCGATTGTCGATACGTGGTGGCAAACTGAAACCGGTGGGGTGATGATCACCCCCCTCCCGGGCGCCCATGCGCTGAAACCCGGGTTCGCCAGTTATCCCTTCTTCGGTGTCGAGCCGGCATTGCTCGACGAGAACGGAGCTGAAATACGAGGAGCCGGCGCGGGTTACCTGGTTATCAAACGAAGCTGGCCAGCCCAGATACGCACCGTCTTCGGTGATCATCAACGTATGGTAGACACGTACTTCACGACCTACCCCGGCTACTACTTTACTGGTGATGGCGCACTCAGGGACGAAGACGGCTATCTACGCATCACAGGTCGCGTGGACGATGTCTTAAATGTTTCTGGTCACCGCATGGGGACTGCAGAGGTGGAGAGCGCTCTGGTACTACACGAGGATATCGCCGAGGCAGCAGTCGTTGGGTTCCCGCACGACATTAAAGGCCAGGGTATCTATGCTTACGTGACGCCGATGAGTGGCGTAGAGGACAGTGAGACGCTCCGTACCGAACTGATTGCACTGTGCGTCAAGGAAATCGGTCCCATCGCCAAGCCAGACAAGATTCAATGGGCGCCAGGGCTACCCAAAACGCGGTCCGGCAAGATTATGCGTCGCATCTTGCGTAAGATAGCGGAAGACGAGCTCGACCATCTTGGCGATATCTCAACGCTTGCCGACCCCAGCGTGGTGAGACAACTTATTGACTCCAAGTAAGCGATAGGCAGAGTGGTCATTCTTTGAGCCGGAGCCCACGGTAATCTGCTGCCAAGCGTATGGATGGTTTGAATGAGCAATAAATCACAACCCTCATTCCAGGTCGCCTTTGCCCTGTTTTTGGCCATCGTGGGTATTATTGCAGTTGGGTCTGCGGTACTCGGGACATCCATCCACGTTCTATTAATAGTAGCCCTCACCTTAACCTGCTACCTATCCTCGCAACTTGGCTATAGCCTAGAGGAATTGATCGAGTGCATGGCCAGAACTATTGGCCAGTCGATGTCGGCACTGCTCGTATTCATACTTATTGGATGCATAATTGGTGCCTGGATTCATTCCGGAACCGTTCCTGCATTGATCTTTTATGGACTTGAATTCCTACCGCCAAAATACTTTTTACCGGCTGGGTTGGTAATCTGCAGTATTGCTTCAGTCGTGACGGGTACATCATGGGGGACCATAGGCACTGTCGGTCTGGCCTTGTTGGGCGTAGGCATTGGTCTTGGGATTCCGCCGGGGCTTGTTGCAGGAATGATCATTTCAGGCGCATTTTTTGGAGATAAAATGTCGCCTATTTCCGATACTACCAATCTGGCGGCGCTAACAGCCAAGACGACTATTTACAGTCATATTGGCTCTATGCTCTTCACCACCATCCCCGCGTATATAGTCACTCTCGTGCTATTCACTTTAGTCGGATTAGGCTATTCAGGCGCTGAAAATGTTGACGCGGCTGAGGTTGCTCTCATTCAGGAAGTGCTTGCAACAGAATTTGACTTAAACCCGATGGTACTGGCGCCCATGTTGGCATTGCTTACCATGATGATAGTGAGGGTGCATACGCTACCGGCTATGTTAACCGGTGTAGTCGTGGCGACGATCGTATCGCTGGTTTTTCAAGACGCCAGTTTACCGTCAGCGCTAACGGCAATTAACGAGGGGTATACGAATAAGACAGGGGTTGAGGTTGTAGATGCGCTGATAGTGCGAGGGGGAATCCAAAGTATGATGTACACCTTCTCGTTAACCTTTATTGCCCTGTCGCTAGGTGGAGTGCTTGATCAGGTTGGCTATCTTCGGGTAGTCGTCGAGAAAACCATTGAAAAAATCAAGTCTGCGGCCAGCATGATTACTTTTGTGCTGTTTTCAACCGCATTTTCGAATGCGGCAACAGGCGACACCTACATTTCTATTATTCTCAACGGCAGCCTCTACGGTGACACATTTGACAGAACGGGCCTTGATAGAAGCACGCTTAGTCGACTACTGGAGGAAGGTGGAACGATGACTGGTGCGCTGATTCCGTGGACGTCTACAGGGGCTTTTATCACTGGCACCCTTGGTGTCTCAACTTTGTCCTATCTACCTTATTGCTTTTTGAACATAATCAATCCAATGCTATCCATTGCGCTGGCGTACATCGGGATAATAACCTTCAGGGATGTTTCCAGGATTGTCGCCGCTAAAAGAGCCGATGCATTGTAAGCAGCCTCCGCGTCCAAAAAAAAACCGCGGCCAGTGCCGCGGTTCATTTCTGCTAAGCAAGGCGCCTCACTTTACAGCGCACTGCGAATAGAGCGCCTATTCCTGTTCCAGCGATTCCGGTTCAGCTGAGTCATCCTGTCCCTCGGGATCAGCTGGCGCAGTGGCCTCGGCTGCAATCTCTCGCATCGACAGTTTTATCCGACCACGCTGATCGACGTCCAGCACCTTGACCTGCACTTCCTGACCTTCCGAAAGGTAATCGGACACATTCTCAACACGCTCATCGGCAATCTGTGAGATATGAACCAACCCGTCTTTACCAGGAAGAATGGTTACGAAGGCGCCGAAATCAACAATTCGCGCGACAGTGCCAGTATAGATCTCTCCCACTTCGGCCTCTGCCGTGATGGCCATAATCATCTCGATAGCGGCGTCTCGGGAGGCGGCATTTTGACCAAACACCTTCACTGTGCCGTCGTCGTTGATGTCGACGGTCGCACCCGATTCCTCCGTTATCTGGCGAATGGTTGCGCCACCCTTGCCGATAATGTCGCGAATCTTGTCCTGATCCACTTTTAAGCTGCTCATACTCGGTGCGTTGTCAGAAGTGATCTCGCGGGGTGCGTCAAGCACGGTGTTCATCTGCCCAAGAATATGAAGCCTCGCCTCAAGCGCCTGCTCCAACGCGCGCTCCATGATCTCTTCGTTGATGCCCTCGATCTTGATATCCATCTGCAATGCAGTCACACCCTTGGCAGTACCTGCAACCTTGAAGTCCATATCGCCGAGGTGGTCCTCGTCGCCTAAAATGTCGGTTAACACAGCAAACTGATTACCGTCTTTAACAAGACCCATGGCAATACCCGCTACTGGAGCAGACAGTGGTACCCCAGCTGCCATCATTGAAAGCGAGCCGACACAAACTGATGCCATAGAGCTAGAGCCGTTGGACTCAGTAATCTCTGAGACAACGCGTATGGTGTAAGGGAATTCTTCCTCATCTGGCAACACTGCTGCCAAACCGCGTCTTGCCAGCCGTCCATGACCGACTTCACGACGGCTAGTAAAACCGATCCGCCCCGCTTCTCCCACAGAGTAGGGTGGGAAATTATAATGGAGCATAAATGGGTCGCGGCGTTCACCTTCCAAAGCGTCAATGATCTGCGCGTCCCGGGTGGACCCCAGCGTGACTGCACCAATGGCCTGGGTTTCGCCACGGGTGAAGAGTGCAGAACCGTGCGCCTTCGACAGAACATCAACTTCGCAGGCAATCGCCCTGACCGTGCGATTATCACGCCCGTCAATGCGCGGTTCGCCCGCCAGAATACGGCTACGAACAATGTTCTTTTCGAGAGTCTTAAAGATGTCTTTAACGTCGTCTGGGGCTGGGCCATCATCTGTTGCAAGTTGAGCAACGACCTCGTCTTTTACTTGACCGACACGCTCATAGCGCGCAGCTTTCTCGGTGATTCGGTAAGCCTCTCCCAATGGCCCGGAGGCGGCAGCCTGCACCGCTGCAACCAATTCTGCATCCGCTTCCGGAGCCTGCCATTCCCAGCGCGGCTTGCCGGCTTCAGCCACAAGCTCGTTGATTGCATTGATAACTGTTTGCATCTCCTGATGCGCGAACAACACAGCGCCCAACATTTGATCTTCAGTGAGCTCTTTAGCCTGCGACTCCACCATCAGCACTGCATCTTTCGTACCGGCCACCACCATATCGAGCTGGCTATCTGCCAACGCCGAATATGTCGGGTTTAAAATGTAGCCACTGGCTTCGGTAAAGCCCACCCGCGCACCCCCTATCGGGCCGTTAAATGGACAACCTGAGATCGCCAGAGCCGCTGAAGTACCAATCATCGCTGGGATATCAGGGTCAGTCTCTTTATCAGCTGACATGACTGTGCAGACTACCTGTACCTCATTCATAAATCCGTCTGCAAAGAGCGGGCGAATAGGTCGATCAATCAAGCGCGATGTCAAAGTCTCTTTTTCACTGGGTCGCGCTTCTCGCTTAAAAAACCCACCCGGAATTTTTCCAACCGAATAAGTCTTTTCGATGTAATGCACGCCCAAAGGAAAGAATGCTTGTCCTGGCTTCGCTTTAGGGTCGGCAACGACGGTACACAGCACGCTAGTGCTTCCCATCGATATCAATACTGATCCGGACGCCTGTCGTGCAATACGGCCGGTTTCCAGCGTGACTTCTTGGTCACCGTACTGGAACGTTTTTTTCACTACATTCACTTGTCTTCTCCAAATATGACGAGGCCGGCGCTGGGCCGGCCCTTTCTGATCCTCAGCGGCGCAGACCCAACCGCTTAATCAACTCTGCATAGCGGGCGGTATCTTTCTGCTTGAGGTAGTCGAGTAACTTTCGACGCTGGTTCACCATACGAATCAGGCCACGTCGAGAGTGGTGGTCCTGAGAATGGTCCTTAAAGTGGGACTGCAGCTGCTCTATATTTGCCGTGAGCAATGCGACCTGTACTTCCGGAGATCCGGTGTCGCCATCTGACTGCTGGTAATCGGTAACAATTTGCGCCTTGGTGGCTGCGTCCAACGCCATGGTGCTTTCTCCAACCTGCTTGTTAAAAGCGAGCCTATCCGTGCAGGTTTACAGACAGGTTCGCAAGTCGGCTAGTGCCGTAAATTTACTGGGAAAGAAGCCGCACTGGGGCTAATTTTCCGTCTTCTCGAACAAGACCGACGCCGAAGAAACATCCCCCGGCGTCGGCGATGCGCACCATACCACTCTGGGGGCCATTTGGCACTACCACTGGTTGACCCTTTCGCATGTAAAAAGTTGCGGCTTCAGAGAGCTCAACTCGCGGCAGTTGGGGCATACAGGCCTCGATCGGCGCGAGTAATTCATCCAGCGCTTGCTCGGAGTTCTGATCCCGCTGTCTCGATAATTGATCCAGCGTCACCGCGGTCGAAAGATCGAATGGACCAGACTGACACCGCCTGAGCGCGCTCACATGCGCGGGCACGCCGAGTGCCGCTCCCAGATCTTCTGCAAGTACGCGAATGTAAGTGCCCTTGCTACACACCACAGCAACATCAACGGTCGCTATTTCTCCGGCACGAAATGCGAGTAAATCGAAGCGATGTATGGTCACGGCGCGCGCCTTTCGCTCCACCTGCTCTCCAGCTCTGGCAAGCTTATATAGCGGCTTGCCATCCACCTTGAGCGCCGAATACATTGGTGGAACCTGATCGATCTGACCCGTCAACCCTGTCTGAGCTCGAATGATGGCGTCCCGTGTTATATGCGACGCAGAGGCTTGCCGCAGGGTATTGCCATCCGCATCCGCAGTGTCAGTGCCCACGCCCAATACAAAAGTGCTGGTGTATTCCTTATCGGCATCCAGTAAAAACTGAGAGAACTTAGTGGCCTCACCAAAACAAAGCGGAAGGACTCCGGTCGCCAAGGGATCTAAACTGCCGGTATGCCCGGCCTTTGCAGCACCAAACAGTCGCTTGGCGCGCTGCAGAGCTGAATTAGAGGTGATACCTCCGGGCTTGTCGAGTACCAGTAGCCCGCTTACCTGCCGTCCTTTTCGCCGTCGACCCATTATTCCGAAGAAAAATCAGATGCCGACGGCGTCGCAGAAGCAAGCTGCTCGTCAACTCGACGCACCTCTCTCAACAAGCTCTCCATATCTCGGCCACGACCAACACTCTCATCAAATCGAAAACCCAGCCGTGGAACGGTTCGCATAGACGAACCTTTAGCTAATTGGGATCGTAAAAAACCCGATACTTTTTCAAGCACACGGGTCATTTCCGCTCGATTTTCTGGGGAGGCATCCTCCATCAGCGTAAAAAAGACCTTGGCATGGGACAAGTCTCGACTGACCTCGACGCCCGTCAGGTTTACTTGCTGGACACGAGGGTCACGGACCGCAGTGTGAAGCAAATGACCCAATTCCTTATGCAGGAACTGACTGACCCGCTCAGTCCGATCAAACTCCTTACCCATGACCCTGCTTCAAAGGCTCCTGGCGATCTCGTTGACTTCAAAGACCTCTATTAAGTCGCCCGCTTTCACATCGGTATAATTTTTTACCCCGATGCCACACTCCGTGCCACTCCGTACCTCACTGGCATCGTCTTTGAAGCGACGAAGGGACTCGAGCTCTCCCTCGTAGATCACAACATTATCGCGCAGTACGCGGATAGGCTTCGATCGATGCACGGTACCCTCAGTGACCATGCAACCAGCGATCAAGCCGAACTTAGGTGACCGGAAGACATCGCGCACCTCCGCAATCCCCACGATCTCCTCGCGCATCTCCGGTGAAAGCATACCCGAGAGTGCCGCGCGCACGTCGTCTATCAAGTCGTAAATTACATTGTAATAGCGAATCTCGACGCCCTCGTTCTCAGCCATTGCCCGAGCCTTGGTATCAGCTCGCGCGTTAAAACCAATAATGATGGCCGAACTGGTAATCGCGAGACTGATATCAGTTTCAGAGATCCCGCCTACACCGCCCGAGACAATATTGACCTTAACCTCTTCATTACCCAAGTCTCCCAATGCGCCCTGAAGAGCCTCGAAAGAACCTCGAACATCTGCTTTGATGACCAGATTGAGGGTTTCTACTGACCCTGCCGTCATCGTTTCAAACATGTTGTCGAGTTTGGCGGCTTGCTGACGTGCCAACTTGGAAGAACGCATCTTTTCTTGTCGGAAGTCAGCCACTTCGCGTGCTTTCTTTTCACTCTCCAGCACGACTACTGGATCCCCGGCGTCTGGCGTTCCATCCAATCCCAACACCTCCACGGGAATGCTCGGGCCAGCCTCTTTGATCTGCTTACCATTCTCATCGAGCATGGCTCTGACACGACCATACCGCAGCCCAGCCAAAACAATATCGCCCTGCCTCAAGGTCCCCTGCTGTATCAAGAGCGAAGCGACGGCACCCCGGCCCTTGTCGAGCCGCGACTCGACAACAATACCGGAAGCGGGGACGTCCACGGGAGCTGTGAGTTCTAGCAGCTCAGATTGTAATAACAACGCATCGAGCAATTCGTCTACGCCTTGACCAGTATGAGCCGACACCGGGATAAACTGCGTATCGCCACCCCAATCCTCGGGTATGACATCTTTAGTTGAGAGTTCTGTTTTAACGCGCTCGGGATCAGCGGCCTCCTTGTCGATCTTATTGACCGCAACAACAATCGGGACGCCGGCCGCGCGAGCGTGTTGAATAGCCTCTTCTGTTTGCGGCATAACGCCGTCATCTGCCGCGACCACCAACACCACTATGTCCGTTGACTTGGCTCCCCGTGCCCGCATCGCCGTAAACGCCGCATGACCGGGCGTATCCAGAAAGGTGATCATCCCCTTGTCTGTCTCAACATGATAGGCGCCAATATGCTGCGTAATCCCACCCGCTTCGCCGCTCGCGACCCGCGACTCTCGGATATAGTCCAACAAGGACGTCTTTCCGTGATCAACGTGGCCCATCACAGTGACAACCGGCGCACGCGGCTCCGGAGTGCCCCCCTGACTCGCCAAAGTCTCCTCTAGCTTCTCCTCGACTTCTTCTGCGCTCTTGAGCACAACGCGGTGACCGAGCTCTTCCACAACCAATGTGGCCGTATCCTGATCCAGTACTTGGTTAATGTTCGCCATTACACCAAGGCCCATGAGCTCCTTGATTACCGCGCCGGCTTTGACCGCCATCTGCTGTGCAAGATCGCCTACCGAGATGTTTTCTGGGACATTAACATCGTAGATGATTTTCTCTGTAGGTTGAGCAAAGCCATGCTGATTGGGCTCGTCATTGAGCTTTCTTTTTCGTCCACCGCGACGACGTGCGACGCCAGCCTCAACGGCCTCAAGATCTGTGATCGATAGATTATGTCTGCGCTGCTTGCCTCTCGCCCCGGGTACATTGCCACGCTCAAGGCGTCCTTTGTTAGAGCGTCTACGGAGCTCATCGCGAGCGGGTAGCGTGCTCTCTTTTGTCGGTGCAGCATGGAGCCGCTTGGGCTTTCGGTCCGCTTCTTTGGTACCGGGTTGCGCGGAAGCCTCCTGTGCTTGCCGAGCGGCCTCTTCAGCCCGCGCCTTCACGGCAGCATCCAGCTCAAGCTTTTTAGCCTGCTCTTCTGCCTTACGCCTAGCTGCTGCGCGCTGCCGCAGCAACTCTGGATCTGATTCATCAACAAGCCCCTCAGCTTCAAGGGGGACCATTTCATCAGAACCCGACTGCGCAGGCGCCGATACCGCGGGATCCATGTCAACGGGTACTTCGGTCTCTGCAGGGCTCTCGGCCTCTACATCACCATCAGAGCCCGTATCTTCGAGGTCTTCTCGCTTGACATAAGTCCGCTTTTTTCGCACTTCAACATTGATCGTTCTTTTGCCAGCCCCACCTGCGCGCAAGGTGCTCACAGATTTGCGCTTGAGCGTGATCTTCTTGGGTGCACCGGCGCTCTCACCATGGCTTTGCTTGAGGTGAGCCAGCAGGGTCTGCTTATCCTCTTCCGACACAGCCTCTTCTGCCGCAGCGTGGGGTAATCCGGCATCTTTCATCTGCGCTAACAGCCGATCTACCGACGCCCCGACGGTTTCTGCAAGTTGCTCTACTGTCACTTGTGCCATTTCTTTCTCCCTATTCGCTCAGTCGCTAGAGTGCAATCAACACCTGAAAAAACTCAGGCTGTTGCCTCCTCTTCCTCAGCGAACCAAGGGGCGCGAGCTGTCATGATGAGCTCTGCCGCGCGTTCTTCGGTCATATCCTCGATATCAATAAGGTCATCTACTGCCTGCTCTGCAAGGTCTTCCATAGTGACAATGCCTCGACCAGCCAACACAAAGGCAAGTTGCTTATCCATACCGTCCATGGTCAGTAGATCCTCTGCAGGCTCATTGGCATCCACTTGCTCTTCCGAGGCGATGGCCAATGTCAGCAACGCATCTTTTGCTCGCGCCCGAAGCTCGTCGGAGATTTCTTCATCGAACCCCTCGATAGCATTCATTTCCTCCAAAGGTACATAGGCAATTTCCTCGAGGGTGGTAAATCCCTCCTCGACAAGAACAACTGCAATATCCTCGTCGATATCCAATGCCGTCATGAATTGGTCGATAACTTCGCCGGCCTCGGTTTCCTGCTTTTCTATGGCGTCGTCGACACTCATAACGTTGATGATCCAACCTGTTAGATCAGAGGCAAGTCGAACATTCTGACCGCCTCTGCCAATTGCCTGCGCCAAGTTGTCTTCTGCAACCGCAACTTCCATGGTGGCGTTATCTTCGTCTACCACAATAGACTCCACCTCGGCCGGCGACATCGCGTTAATAACAAGTTGCGCGGGATTGTCATCCCACAAGATGATATCGACACGCTCATTATCGAGCTCATTGGATACTGCCTGTACTCTTGAGCCTCGCATCCCCACGCAGGCGCCCACCGGATCAATGCGCTGATCTCCGGTTTTGACAGCAATCTTTGCACGCGAGCCAGGGTCCCTGGCGGCCGCCCTAATCTGAATAACCCCTTCGGAAATTTCAGGAACCTCTATTTTAAAGAGTTCTACCAACATCTCCTGACAGGCGCGGGACAAAATCAGCTGTGGCCCGCGAGACTCGGTATTGATCTCGGTCAGGATGGCTCGGACACGGTCGTTAATGCGGAACGTCTCTCTACCGACGAGCTCACCGCGGGGTAGCAGACCCTCAGCATTATTACCAAGATCGACAATAATGTTGTCACGCGTGACTTTTTTCACGGTGCCCGCTAACAGTTCCCCTACTCGATCTCGATACTCATCAACAATTTGCGCTCGCTCTGCATCACGCACACACTGAACAATGACCTGTTTCGCTGTCTGCGCAGCAATCCGGCCGAAATCGACATTTTCAACGACTTCCTCGTGGTAATCACCCGGCTGCAACGCAGTATTTACCTCCGCTGCCTCTTCAGTCGTGAACTGGGTTCCCAACAAAGCCATCTCTGTGTCGGGCATGACAAGCCAACGCCGCTTGGTAACATAGTCCCCGGACTCGCGGTCTATCGAAACCAATATATCGGCATCCTCGTCGTAACGCTTGCTTGTCGCAGTGGCCAGTGCCAGCTCGATCGCCTCAAAGATGATGTCCTCTGACACCCCTTTTTCATTCGAGACCGCCTCAGCGACCATCAGGATTTCTTTGCTCATCGATTCACTCTCTGCCTATTAGCCGAGTCGAATTACTTCGACCTTGTGTTATTTCAGTACCACCGTTTCATTCTTTGCTCTGCCCAAACTCTAATCTGGGCATGGCCCGCGCCCGATCAACAGATCTAAGCGGTAACGTGTAGGCTTGCTCGTCTATCTGAACGACGACCGTATCGTCGTCCGCAGAGAGCAATAAGCCTTTAAATCTGCGCCTGCCCTCCACGGGTAGCCTCAGTCGGATATCCACCATTTCGCCCACATACGGCTCATATTGCTCTGGCCGAAACAGTAACCGGTCAATACCGGGAGACGAAACCTCCAGCGTGTACTCCCCACTGATAGGATCCTCAACATCCAAAATACCGCTAACCTGATGACTCACCTGAGCACAGTCATCCACGCTGACCCCGGTCTCGGCTTCAATATATATCCGAACCGTTGGTCGTCTCCCGGGAGAGGTCAACTCGACACCCCACAATGAGTATCCCATGTCTTCGACGGTCGGCTGTAAAAGCTGCATCAACTGCGCCTCCTTTCCCGACATGTCGTCCTCCCTCAGGCTATGTATTCCACACAGCCACAAAAAAGCCCCAAAAGGGGCTTCCGAAGTGACGGTCAGCGAGCAACGAGCTGCCGTCAAATTGGTAGCGGGGGCCGGATTTGAACCGACGACCTTCGGGTTATGAGCCCGACGAGCTACCAGGCTGCTCCACCCCGCATCAATACTCT
>Ga0209374_1000442_pt1 | contig 45981 bp, 31 predicted proteins | sample SaaInlLV_DNA_10m_FD_184683 | JGI IMG/M metagenome (GOLD analysis project Ga0209374, IMG submission 184683) | Marine microbial communities from expanding oxygen minimum zones in the Saanich Inlet - SI075_LV_DNA_10m (SPAdes) (version 2) | ecosystem: Environmental > Aquatic > Marine > Unclassified ... | reverse complement strand
GGCAACTATGAATATGTTATTAACCCAACAGTTTTAAAATTGACTGTGGCATTTGATTTGCCTGAGCCAACATTGCTGTGCTGGATTCCATCATAATTTGGTTTCTGGTGAATTTTGTCATCTCCGAAGCCATATCTGCATCTCTAATGACCGATTCAGAACTAGTCACATTCTCATGTGCGCTCCTTAAATAGTTGAGGTTACTTTCAAGGGTGTTCTTTTGGAATGCGCCATAATAACCACGATTTGCGGCTATATCTTGAATCGCCTTATCAATGATTTGAAGTGAATCTTGAGCCCCTTTTTGATCAAGCAGTTGGAGATCAGCAAATGAACGAAAACCTGAACTGTTAGCCACACCAGTGCCTAATTGATCTGATTTAGCGCTCTTAAAAGAAACACTTGTTTCTTGATTTGCGTTACCACCAATCTGAAATGAAAGTGAATTTTGCGTGAAAGTTATTGTTCCGGCACGCTGACCCAAAGGTGGAGCATAGTCACCATCGTAGCGAATAGATATCCCTTGCGCTTTACTACCAAAACCGCCGGCTCCGGTTAGAATCTGTCCTTTGCCAACGGCTTCCTCGTCAGCAATTTCACCAGTAATATCAAGTCCATTTTTTACACTTCGCGACACATTAGCTACATTTGAGAGTAATCCGCCCGTGTTGCTTGAAACCTGAAATTTTGCATCACTTCCATATTCTGTATGTCTAACAGTCAACGTTTGCGGACCATTTTTATTCTGCCCCGCAGAATTATCTCGGACTAATTCAACGTTTGTTCCTGCTGATTTGATAGCATCTGCCAGCTGATTTAATGTTTGTCTAACTGATGTTCCGGCAACTGTTTTGAAGTTCACGGTACGACCGCCTTCTACAATTGTGATTTGTTCTCCTGCATCAATAATCTCTTGAGTCAGCGCAACTGTTCCAGTAGTCTCTGAGCGAGTAGCTGCACCCGTAACATCTATGTCATAACCGTGAACACCTGAACTTCGACCTGTAGTTTCCGCACCTGCAAAGGTGAGATTTGCTCCTGTAGTAACTCCGTTTCCGGAACCGCTACCATCGAGCAAAAAGGTGTTGCCATACTGGGTATTCTTAGCTATGCGATCAATTGTACTTATTATTTGATCTAATTCATCCTGATCTGCCTGTAGCATCGTATCGTCGTTGACAGCTTCGTTTGCTGCGTGTATAGACAGTTGGCGTGCCTGCACTAGGCCCCGGCTTACCTCATCAAGTGCTGCTTCACCTGTCTGCATTAATGAGACAGCCATCTCTGAATTGTCAATTGCCTGCTTTAAACCAGCTGTCTGAGCACGTAATTGTTCAGAAATCTGCAGTTGTGCAGGTGCATCCGCACCTCGGTTAATTTTTAATCCGGAAGACAATCGTTCGAGTGTCTTGGTTTGAGTAGCCGTGTTATTTATTAAATTGCGGTGCGCATTCATTGCGGACGCATTTGTATTTACTCTCATAATATTCTCCTTCGATAGTTATTGATTTTATTTTGACTGTAACCCCAGTGTTTTTGGAGATTTCTCCCCGGCATCCCTGCGTTTGGAGTTACTTGTCATTGCTCATTGACGAAATTTCGCATCCGTTCCTGCGCATAAAACAATTCATCCTTGGATCGTTCTCTGCGGCAGAAAAGAGCATTATTAAGTTTCAAAGAATTACCACTCCAGTGCGTCAATGCTGCTGGATATGGAATAATCTAATTTGGACCTGAATCCTTTCACCCACCACTACCGGTGGCATTGAGGATTAAAGTCTTCGTTTAGTAGAATCCGTTCCTGCGTCTGTACTTTTTAACAGTCTTTAACATGACTTTCATCAGACGGTTTCATCCATGAAACTACTTCGGGCACTCCGACCCAGCGTGATTTTTAAATGACAATCAGATTCATCTCTTAAAAGGAGCAAAATCAAGTGTCACTAATAGAATCAGCTAACCCGGTTTCCGTACCAGGTTTTCTGATCAGCAGCTACATAATTGCTGATTAATTTTTGATCAAGAACATAAGTTCCGTCACCTTGAGCGCAGTCGGATGCACCGGCTGCGTTCACCATAACGGCGCTTTCGCAATACTTGTTTTCAAAAGATGCTTTTCGCTGAATTCTTCCATGAAGCCAGCGAAATGCTACGTCATCATCAAACTCGCCTGTGGGCCAGGCGAATACTGACCATCTCCTTTAGCCGTTTATTAATTTCAACACGGCATTAGGAGTCTGATTTGCCTGCGCCAGCATTGCTGTACTGGACTGAACCAAGATCTGATTGCGAGCAAAGGCTGTCATTTCTTCCGCCATATCCGCATCCCGAATAACTGATTCCGCATTGGTTACGTTTTCGTGAGCGTTTCTCAAATAATTGAGATTGCTTTCTAAATCATTTTTCTGAAATGCACCCATTTTTCCACGGAAAGTGGTTATCTCATCTATTGCTTTATCTATAATCAGAATCGCATCCTGGGCTTTAGCTGCATCAGTCAGCTCAACATCATTCAGTGAGCGATATTCAGAATCATTCGTCACGCCATTACCAAGTTTTTTACTGTTGACACTACGGAGACCAAAGCTCGTTGACTGATCTACGTTTGCACCTATATGAAAAACCATTGAATTCTGAGAAAGAGTAACCGAACCCGCACTCTTTCCTAGCGGAGGAACTTGCTCTCCTGTATAACGAATTTTTAGTCCAGAAACTTTAGAAGGCATACTACCGGTCAGTACCTGACCTTTTCCTATTCCCAGTTCTCCGCCAATATAACCCGCTACATCTAAACCATTTTTTACAGTGTCCGAAACATCTGCTTGAGCAGACAAAATACCTGATGTTTTGCTGCCAACTTGGAATGAATGCTCGCTGCCAAACTCTTGATGTTCAAATTTCAAAAATTGCGGTGCATCCGGAGTAGACGCACTTCCGGGCATCCGGAGCATCTTAATCTTCATACCTGAAGCAATTACCGCCTTTTCGAGACGATTCATCGTAGTTTCAACACTCTCTCCTGCAATTGTTTTAAAATTTAATGTTTTTCCGCCTTCTGAAAAAGTCAACTGTTCTCCGGAGTCAATCACGCCTTTTGTCATAGCGACTTTTGCTGTGACTGTTGAATGGGTAGCTGCCACCTTAATATCCACCTCATAACCACCAACTGGAGATGATTTTGTTTTTTCAGATGCACTGATAAATTCCAAATTGTCTCCTGTAGCAACCCCGTTTGCCCCCATGCTGCCGTCCAAAATTGCTTTTGTTCCGTAATTTGAGATACTTGCAATTCTGTCAATTGAGCGAAGAGAATCATCAAATTCCTGTTGATTTGCCGCCAGCATTGCCTCATCATTCACGGCTTCGTTTGCTGAACTAATCGCCAATTGCCGGACATTAATAAGGGTCCGGTTAACTTCTTCCAAAGCACCTTCAGCAGTTTGTAACATCGTAATTCCAGTTTCAGAATTGTCTATGGCTTGTCGTAGCCCCCCTATTTGTGCCCTCATCCGTTCTGAGATGATCAGGCCTGCAGGTGAGTCTGCACCACGGTTGATTTTCAACCCTGACGAAAGCCGTTCTAAGTTTTTGTTTTGAACCTCAGTGTTCTTTATCAGGTTCCTATGCGAATTTATCGCAGCGATATTGTGATTTATCCTTAAAGCCATGTTTACCTTTATTCTGTTTGATTGTTGATGAACGTATTAAAAATCAGCCTAATCGCAACCTTCCTGGTCTTGACTTCAGCTCGTTGTCGTAAATATCGACCCATCAGAAGGTTCCCACACCAACCGATGTTTATTCTCTTTTCTACCTTCACTGTTTGAAGAATGAAGACTGATATTTGTTTAATTCTTTTGTAATTTTAATATTGTTTTTATTACAAAAGTTTTTAAACAAATTACTGATCTATATTAAGATCATAAGATGAATTACCAGACTGTATCAGTCCCGTCAGATTTTAATTCTTGTTACAGTTAAAGCTTAAATATTTGCTTTTACTGTTTTTGACCTGCTTGACTAATTAAGTTGTTCATTGTCACTTCAATAACGTGAGCACAGTTTTCGGATTTTGGTTTGCCTGTGCCATTGAAGAGCGTCCTGCATTTTCTGTTATTATATTTTTTGTAATTTCTGCAAAAGCCTTTGCGCTCCTGCTATTTTCCAGATTTGGACGAAAAATTGTTTGCTTGTTATATTCCTTTTGCAAGTACTGCAAATTTGTTTTTAAAGTTATTCCACAAAACTTTTCAACTCTGTCTTTTACAGCAATTACTTCTGCAAAGCTTTTTGCAAGGACACAAATTGAATCTTTGACTCTTTGTCCAGTCCTAATATCGATTTCCTGTAATGACTGAAAACCGGAAACATTTTCAGTTTCCCTTCCTAGATCAGTTGCGTGAATGCTTCCAAGACTAAGCTGTTCTATATGCGGTACAGGCTTTCCAAGCTGAAATTGAAAACCATTCTGCGACACAGAAACAGTTCCGGCAATGTTGTCAGCTGGCACCTCATTTCCTGTATACCTGACTGTCAGTTCACCTATTCCGTCTGCATCAGCAGGTGCACTCAAAAACTGACCGTGCCCAAAACTTGGAATAGCATTGATAAAACCTTTCACATTCAATCCCGGTTTTGCATAAGTAATCCGCTGACTTTCTGGCGAAATAAGCCCTGGTGTGTAACTTGAAGCTCCAAAACTGTGTGAACTTCCGAATTGAAGATGTCTGAGATGCAGAAGCTGATTCGAATTTAGGATAATTTCAAGTGGTATTTCTCTTTCGGCAACCCATCTTGAAAGACGTTTAAATGTGTTAGTAACACTTACCCCTTTCTGAGTAACGAACCGGTTAGCTATCCCACCTTCTTCAAAGATCAATGTTTCTTCATTATCTATCATTGCTTGTGTTAAAGGGCGCACACCTTGTAGTTCTGATCTCGTAGAAACTTCTGTAACTAATACTTGATAACCGCTTATCGGTGAAGTTTTTGAATCGGCATTCATACCAACAAATTCCAAATATTTACCAGTTGCAACTCCGCGTACTCCGTGACTACCGTCTAATAGCGCATGCTGACCGTAACTTGTTTCATCTGCGATTTTGTTTATTTGATTAATCAACTGTTCTAACTCAGTCTGGTCAGTCAACCTGACAGCGGAGTTTAATTCAGATTCATCGCTTACTAATACAAGCAGTTCATTCATTTTAAACAGAGAATTTTCAACATGTGTCAGTGCTCTTGCTACAGTTTGTACAATTGACATGTCTTCCTCAACATGTGATATCTCACTTTGTAATCCTGCTGACTGCACCCTGTTCATTTCATTTTTTACTACTTGATCCGTCAGATCGCCCTCGATGACTGCTAAAGGCACGGGAGTTGGGTCTTTTTCTTTCTTCTCCTCACCCTGCTGGTACATTGAGTTTCTGAATGTACCCTGCTCGCTTAACGATCTCATCATCGAACCTGTGTTTGCACGAATATTAATAGACATAATCCCTTTTTTGTTAAACTGTTCTCCAGGAGAAAAACTCAGCATACAAATACACCTCGTTTCTCCTCCCAGGGACAAAACTAAAATAAATTAAAATATTTAAAAAATGATTCACAAAGCTGCCATGCTGATGACAGCAACTTGATGAATAATTCTTTTTTAAAAGTTATAATCGGCAAGGCTCAAAAAACCAGATAAGGGCTAGGTACCAGGACCTTTAACCTTAAATCTTGAATATTGAGCCTTAAATCTTTTACTTAGTCGCGCTGCTGAGGAGCTGCAGGACTGATTTAGGTATTTGATTTGCCTGTGCTGCCATTGCAGTTCCAGAAGCAATCAAAATTTGATTTTTCGTAAAGTCACTCATTTCCACAGCCATATCAGAATCTCTGATGACTGACTCAGCATTTGTAAGATTTTCGCTTGAGACCCTTAAATTACGTAAGTTAGATTCCAACGAATTTTTCTGGAACGAACCAAGGTTCCCCCTCAAAGCCCCAATTTCCATAATCGCGTCGTCAATCAGTTTAATCGAATCCTGTGCTCCATTACTGTTTGTAAGGTCTATGTCTGCAAGACTATTAAAATTACTATTATTTTTAACATCTCGAGCAATTTGTTCTGTACGTAGATCATCTAATGAAAAGGAAATAGTTTGATTGTGATTAGCTCCGACCTGATATTTTACAGATCTTTGAGTAATGTGAATGTATCCTTCTATATCTTTTCCTACCAATTCTTCGCTAGTCTGTTTGACTAGTTTTTGGCCAATTACTCTTCCTTGTTCATCTTTTATGTCCACCAACCGATTGCCAAGTTCCTTGTCATATTGAACGACAATTCCTTCAGTCGGAGTTCCTTCCCCGCCATGTAAATACTGTCCATATCCCATAGCAAGCTCGCCTCCTATATATCCCGACACATCCTGTCCTCCAGTAGAGAGCTTTATCTCATCTGCGTTTTCTCCAAAAAGTCCTGGAATATCAGTAGAAACAGTAAAGCTAGGTTTGCTACCAAAGTATTTATGTTCTACCGTCAACATACCTATATTATTTATTGCTAATTCAACAGATAGTCCGTTATCATCTGCTTTCTTTTGCAGTGCTCTAACTAAAATCTTACCTAAACTGGCCTCAGTACTTTCTCTAGAATATGTCTCAGGAGATCTACGATAATTACCTATTAACTGTTGAATATTCATCATTAAATTTTTATCATCATTTATATCCATTTTCATGACTCTATTATTTTCTTTAAGCATAATCGAAGCTCCTTTCTCAAATTCTTCCAAAGAGATTCTTCTTTCAGCAATCACCTCGGCTTTCGTTGCAACTTGCTCAATATTGACTGAATATCCATTTTTTGTTGGGGCAGATTCACTAAGTGCTGATGCACTATAAAATGACAAACCATCGCCAACTGCGACACCATTTACTGCATTGCTTCCATCAAATAATACTTTTGTACCGAATTGAGATGAAGTGGCAATCTTATCAATAGTTGCAAGAATGTTCTCAACTTCCATCTGGTCCGCCTGAATAATTTTTGAATCCGCAACACCGTTATTAGCCGCATGTAGTGCTAACTGACGCATATTGATTAACATTGAACTCATCTCACTCAATACACCCTCTGCAGTCTGAACCATCGAGATTGAGGTTTCTGAGTTTTTCACTGCCTGGTTCAATCCTGAGATTTGCTTTCGCATCTGCTCCGAAATCACTAGATCAGCAGGTCCGTCTGCGGCGGAGTTTATTCGTAAACCTGAAGATAAACGTTTCAGATTATTATTTGTGTTATCTATGGTCCCGTTCAAATGTCTCAATGAACTCATTGCGGCAATATTGTTGTTGACGCGCATGGCATCCTCCTTAACTAGAGTGTTAATATTCAGTCAAAAGCACTTGACCAAAGTTATAAACAATTTAATATTGTTATTTGTACTAATTATAATATTTTTATTACAGTTTACGTTGCACTAACTTAGTGTTTTAATTTTTGAAATATTTTTATAGCTACTTTATTTTACAAGCACATTTCAGCCGCTATTTTCAGGCTAAATTACTAATGCAGGTTTATTAGACACAGCACCTCACTCTTCCGCTGAAACGGGAACATAGTCCGAAGATAAACGTCACTGCACTCGCAAAGTAACGTCTTCTATAAGTTTAGAGTTACATTTTCTTCAACACACGAACAATCACCCATCAGATCAAAACTGAACCTCTATAAGCAACAGTTCGCACTGTCAGCATTAAGAAATAAATGCTGAAGAGAAAGTCTAATATTTGACGTAACTCGATGCTACGTTTTATCAAGAGAGCACACAACTCCCTTCATAACACGTAATACCAACTTAGGCTTAATTCTTATGAACCAGCTAGCGATTTAGCAAACTGTTTTTAAACTGCATAAATTCTTTTGAGTCAAAACATATCCGACACACAACAACCATCCTCTGCCCCTTAGGAATATTATTCCAAAGTAGCAGGAATAAACGTAGTGCACAGCTCTACATTCAAATTAAAATCAGTTTGCAGACATACAAAACATTGTTTTCTGACCGTATTACCTAATATCTGTCATCAGATGCTTACATTAGATAGAGTTTCCTCTTCTGTGCTTAGCAATTAAGTTCAAAAACACATTGGAAACAGTTATCTCAGTAAATTTTAATTAAAAATAGTTCTTCAACAAAAGTCTATATTTAAGAACAATGACAACTACTTCGCTCTAATTCAGTATTTCCAACAAAGGAAAAGATCCTACTTTCAGTTAATAATGCAAACCTGCATATTACTTTTAATTTTTCTAAGATCAATATTTCCCCGGAACAGAGTTTTTAAAAGCACTGTTTCAAAGTCAAACTTGACGATGAGGGAGTTTAATTATTACGGAATCTCGTCCAGGAACTTTAAGATTTTAAGAACTGACTGTTCTCTTATCTCGAATACATTCGATCTAGGAGAGGATTTCCATTGTCTTTCTTATCGACATTGTCTTCAGGAACTTTAATGTTTTTTGTGGATTATATTTTTGAGGCAGGAAACTTTAGTTGCCAGGCTTGGATAGAAATCCAAAGCGGAGGAAGAAGAATTGTTTCTGTAGAATCAGAAACTGTAGTTAAAACCGAACAAGGGATATACCCGTTCGCTTTTGAGGGGATAGTTCAACGCATTTTCACCCTGCTTGCGCTCAACATAATTTGCACCGTGAAGTCTCCGGTTCTCAAGTATGGTGTCCCACCATGAATGAATAGCGATGGGTTGTGTCAGATCAAAATCACCATCTGCAGGATGATAGACCCATCCTAAATACATTCCGGCCACAAATGCAATACCAGGAGATGCGCTGAACCCTGCTCCATTGTGTGCTGCACCAAAAATTGCACTGGCAGTTAGGATACTTCCCCAGCGTGCGAGACCTTTACTGAGTCCGCTTGAATATAATTTAAATAAAGATTGCTGTATCAAACCTCGAAAGAGCATCTCCTCACCCACACCAACCAACTGATACTGCAGAAATGAGATGTTAATCATTTCTGTTTTGCTTAAATCTTGATCCACATGGTACGTCAATAAATTAGTATCAAGAGAAACTGTAGAAGCCCAAATTGTCGGCCCCCAGAAAGTCAACTCGTCTGCAAATTCCCAAACCTGAAAAGGAGCCAGCATCATTCCAAAAGTCTCAGTGTTTTTTTCACAACCTGTTTCGTAAAGATCATAAAAAGTCGCGAAAGTAAGGTTGCCGTACATGCTTAAATATGCATTTGCAAAATACGTTTCTCTTGAGTAAAAATAGTCATGTTGATTTTTGTCATCAGACAATTCTGTCTTTTTATATATTTTATTATAGTAATTTTCGTAATCGTCACTGCTTGAATATGACATATACTTGTTAATCGCCATCCAGCGTGAACCGCCTAAAACAAGCATTTTGTCGTAATGACCTAGAACTCCATATCCCAGTCCAGGAATCAGATATTCCGCTACAGTAGCGCCTAAACATCCTAAACTGGAAACTCCCAAAGCTGAGAAAGGAATTAAAAGACCAACAAGTAAAGGAAACAGACGAAGTATTAATTTTTTAACTAAATTCACAATCACTTTTTACTTTCACTTTTTACTTTATAAAATATTATTTTGACTGACTCTTGAGATCTGCAAAAAACAATTATATCTTTTCTGCTAAATCTACGATAACCATAAGCAAACAAAACTCCAGTTATTTAAAATAATCATTTAATAGCTTGACATCAAATCACGCAAACTGTAGCTTCTGGGTTTTAAAGTGTTTTTCCATATAGGGGAATCACAAAACATGACAGCAATGATCATTGAAGAACTTGCTGCCTTAGTCTGTTTTTTAAAACTATTCATAAAGGTACACATGAATCGTAGAAAATTTATTAAAGGTGCCGCAGTAGCAGGGGGAGCAACAGCCGTTGCTGCTTCAACGTTCCCAGCTCCGGCAATTGCTCAAAAACGTATTGAAATTGCAATGGTTAGCACTTGGCCTCGCGATTTTCCTGGACTTGGTACTGGAGCCCAACGTTTTGCTAAGAGGCTATCAGATATGTCTGATGGTCGAATGAATGTTAAATATTATGCTGCCGGTGAAAGAGTGAAACCTTTTGACTCTTTTGGTGAAGTAGCATCCGGGAATGCACAGATGTATCATGCAGCAGATTACTATTGGAAAGGTAAACATCCTGGATGGGCCTATTTTACTGCGGTCCCGTTTGGATATGTTTTTAGTGAAATAAATGCTTGGATTAACTTTGGTGGAGGTCAGGAACTTTGGGATAAACTGGCTGGAAGTTTTGGACTTAAATGTCTGCCGTGTGGAAACACAGGTGTTCAAATGGGTGGCTGGTTTCGCAAAGAAATTAACTCAGTTGACGACCTCAAGGGTCTTAAAATGAGAATTCCAGGTTTGGGTGGAGACGTAATGGCCAAGCTTGGGGTATCACCTGTTTCACTTCCTGGAGGTCAAATTTATGAAAACCTGATTTCCGGTGCAATCGATGCAACCGAGTGGGTCGGCCCCTGGAATGATGCTTATATGAAATTTTATGAAGCAGCCAAGTATTACTACTACCCCGGAATGCACGAGCCTGCAGCCATGCTATCTCTAGGTATGAACAAATCATGGTGGGAAGGTCTTTCAAATTCTGACCAAATAACCATCAAAGCAGCAGCTCACACAGAAAATGATATCATGATGTCTGAATACAATGCGAAGAATGGTTCTTCTTTAGACAAACTGATTCGTGAGCAGGGTGTTAAGTTGAAACGCTTCAATGACGATATCTATGACAGTTTTGGCGAAGCAGCAGAAGAGGTATTTGATGAGGTACGGCAGCACAGCACTCTGGCTAACCAAATCCATGAAAGCTTTGCTGCAACACGCAAAGATGTTGGTAAATGGATGAACATTTCTGATCAGGAATACCTCACACAGCGTAACCGTGTACTTGGTGTTTCGTGATTATGGCTTGACCAAAGATTAAAGGCGGTGTTTCAAACTTAACACCGTCTTTAATTCCTTATCCCATCAGCTTTAGTTCTCTATCCGGTCCTCATTTTCTATTAATACGAGATTTATTTAAGAAACTTTATGGTCAAGTTTTACCGTTTCATTACAGCCTTTCAGCACATAGCTAACAATTGACTGACAACAGCCACAACAGTCTTGTGACTCTTGGCCTGCTAAGAATTTTTGCATGGTCCATGGTAAGCTTGACCCTGCTCTTTTTGTTCAACAACTATCTTATTTTCTGGAGAGGTTGGCCAGGTCTCTGGAATTTTTTTGCGCATCATGAGATGTTTGGCATATCACCTCTGAGGAAGCCGCTTGACAGTAACGCTTTGACTTTGGGATTGATTCAAAGCTTTGCTCTTGTCTCAATGTTAAGCGCTGTTTGCCTGTTTGTTTTAAAAACCCCAAAACGAACACTTCTTGAAGACGCTGATATCTTAAGTAGATTTGCTGCCTACCTGACAAGAGCCTGTTTCTGGGCAGTTTTGCTAGTTGGTTTTGTTGACATCATAATTTCTTTTCTCCGTGTAGAAGGTTTTCTGAATTCAATGTTAGGGAACTCAATGGCGATTGAGTTGGGACGAGCAGTTTTTCGAGGTACTTATGTGCACTATCCACTCATTATTATAAGTTTCGTAATTGCATATTTTATCAGAGGCCTTGGCTTTACATGGCTCGCACTTTTGGTGGTAATAGCAGAGTTTCAGATTGTTATTTCACGTTTCGTATATTCCTATGAGCAGGCTTTCATGGGCGACTTGGTAAGAATGTGGTATGCAGCACTTTTCCTTTTTTCCAGTTCATACGCATTAATAACCGAAGGTCATGTGCGAGTGGATGTATTTTATTCAAGATTCAAAACAAAAACCAAGGCACTTTCAAATGCAGTCGGCTGTGTCATTTTGGGACTTCCTCTTTGCTGGGTTATTCTTTCAACCGGAATGTGGGTTAGAGGTAGCAGTCTCAATGGACCTTTACTTGTATTCGAGGTATACCAACAGGGTTTCGGAATGTATGTAAAATATCTGATGGTCGGTTATCTTGTCGTTTTTGCTGTATCGATGCTCGTTCAGTTTATGGGATATTTCCTGCGTAATTCTGCAGAATTGATCGGAGAAAATGTGCCTGATGACCAAGAAACACAATTAAACACCTGAATTATTTAACATAAATATTTTCATGGAAGTATTTTTTCTTTTAGTCCTTGTACTGTTGATGGTGATTGCACTCACCTCAGGTTTCCCTGTTGCCTTCTCATTACCTGGAGCTGCAATTCTTAGTATAGGAATGGCTGCACTGACCGGTTTTATCATTGAAGGTAACCCTTCGGCTTATTTTACCCAGGATGGACCTATCGAGTGGCTGACTGCCGGAGTAACTAATTTCCGCAGTCTTTACTGGGATGTTGAACGAGACACGCTGATTGCCATACCACTTTTCGTTTTTATGGGAATAATGCTTCAGCGTTCCAAAATTGCTGAAGACCTACTTGTCTCAATGGCTCAGTTATTTGGACCTATTCCAGGTGGGCTTGGGATTTCAGTAGTTTTTGTCGGAGCCTTACTTGCAGCCACAACTGGGATTGTTGGTGCTACAGTAATTGCCATGGGACTCATTTCTCTTCCAGCTATGCTGGAACACAATTATTCTAAACCATTGGCTACAGGAACCATCTGCGCGTCCGGAACACTGGGTCAGATAATTCCACCGTCCATAGTATTGATCATTCTGGCCGATCAGCTTTCCAGTGCAGCGGAAATTGCCAACACTGCCCGAATTGCGGAATATAAACTAGCCACTGGCGAAACCATGATGCCCTCTGAATTCGATGTGGTTTCTGCCAGTGCTGGAGACATGTTTGTTGGTGCTTTCCTGCCTGGACTGGTACTGGTTGGTCTTTACATGGCTTACATCCTTATCTCTGCCTTTCTTAATCCAGAATCAGCACCGCCTGTTCCTTATGAAGGTAAAATTGATGGCAAATTTTTATTAAAAGTGATGATGGCACTTATTCCGCCACTCACCTTAATCTTCACGGTTTTGGGTTCTATCATTATGGGGATTGCCACTGTTAACCAGGCAGGAGCAATTGGAGCTGTTGGTGCAATGATTATGGGAGGTTATCGGCTGACGGAAGGCCAAAGAAACTCCTTCTATCCTGCAATTCTCGCTGTTATTTCAACCACTGTTATTATTTTAATCCTCAGTCAGTACGAATTAAATGTCAAAAACATTCGTAATTCTGAGGAAGCAATTGCAATGATCTTTGCAACTATCGCAGTTATTGTTTTATTAATTTCAGTATTCTGGAGTGCCTGGAGAACTTTCCGTATAGAAAACACACTAAGAGGGGTCATGCTTGAAACCTCTAAAACCACTTCGATGGTCTTCATAATCCTTATTGGAGCAGCCATGCTGACCTCTGCCTTCAGAGGATTTGGTGGTGAAGAACTGGTTAAGGAATTCCTGACCAGTGTACCAGGTGGATTCTGGGCTCAGTTTATGGTGGTCATGGCCGTCATTTTCTTTTTAGGATTCTTCCTCGATTTTATTGAAATATCTGTAGTCGTTGTCCCACTTGTAGCACCAATATTACTTGCTGATCCGTCTGCAAACATCACTGCAGTCTGGCTGGGTGTAATGATCGGCATGAACCTGCAGACATCCTTTCTCACACCTCCATTTGGGTTTGCGTTATTTTACTTGAGAGGAGTGTCTCCGCCAGAAGTGAAAACAATTCATATTTATCGCGGAGTGGTGGCCTTCATCATTCTGCAGTTGATCGGTTTGGCCATTGCGGGTTATTTCCCACCTCTGGTCAATTATTTGCCAAACCGGACATATCTAACTTCAGAGAATGCCCCTCCTCCAATCAATCCAAAACTTCAGCAGTGTATTGAGGAGATAATTTTTCCATATTATACAGAACATGAAAACGAGATACGTGCAGGTGTTGATTCTTTGAGCAAAGTTAATATTGACTACCTGCCAGCAAAACACAAAAAAGCACTACTTAACTCACAGCAAGAGGTTTTAGCTACGTTTAATCTTGTAGAAATTATTAAAGAAAAGGACCGCCAATTTGAAAGTTTCATCATAAGTTACGAAGATCTGCATCACGAAGTAAGAAAAATACAGGCTGAAATTAGAAAAATTGAAGATGACATCTTTGAACTCAAACAGAGAAAAACGAGACTTGAACGTAATGAAGAGGATCCGGGTCCTTTAGTTTTTAAGGAAATCAGCAATAGTATTGAAACATTTGAGCAGATGAAAGCAGAGTTGCTAAATTCCATCCCTACACAATGGGAGTCAGAAAGAGAGAAATTCGTCCTCCTCAAAAAAGAAGCACGTGTATCCCGTCAGAAATATCGTAGAAACTCCGATAGTGCGTATGAATCTGTAATCAACTTAACAGATGTTTTGAATCATACACCTGAGCTTCTTGAGGCAGAAACACTACTCAATTCTGTCAAATCAATTATTGAAGAGGAGGAACCCAAATCTGCCATGCAACATATCAAGAAAATTGAGTCCGCCCTTGGAAGTATTAAAGGAGCAAGTTCCATCAAGTCTAAAATCTCAAAAGCACGGCGTGCATTAAAAGGAAAGAAAGCAAGTCCTGAAAAAGCTATGAAACAATGGCAGCTCGGAATGACTATCTATTATCAGGAACTCGAATGGCGCCAACGTGCCGTCAAAGAACTTGCCGTACCTTTGGCAAATTATAAGATTTTACTGAAGGATTCCATTGGATTGCGGCTGCAGAATAAACTAAGCTTGGAGCATGGCAAATCTGTTTCTGCCTGTAAATCATCACATGAAGACATTTCTTTGTTCTTTTAAATTATCCTATGTTGACAACCCTTTAGTTATTATCCATGTCCAGTCAAACTGAAAACCTGCAGAACATCACTATGTCCAGTGGAGGAGTATATTCTCTTACCACCAGAGGTGCAGAAGATGTAATCAATGCTGCAACACCGATGCTGTTGTCAGCACTGGATTCGATGAATGTTTCAAAAAATCAGCAAAGTTTCACTTTCTCAGACATGGGAACTGCTGATGGAGGGACGTCGCTTAAGATGGTTGAAAAATTCATCCATTCCATTCAAAAAACTGCACCTGGAATAAACATTAACATCGTCTATGCAGATCAACCAAAAAACGATTTTAATGGACTGGTAAACACTGTCTTGGGTTTAGGCCATTTTAGCAGTTACCTGGAACGTACTAAAAACGTTTACCCTCTTTTTTCTGCGAACTCCTTCTACAAACAGATTCTACCTGACAACACTTTGGATTTTGGTTTCTCTGCAACCGCAATGCATTGGCTAAGCAGCAAGCCCTGTGATCTAAGCGACCACGTTCACATGGTTGGTGCAGAGGGTGAGCAGTATCTTAATTTTTCTGCACAAGGAAAAAAAGACTGGGAATCCATTTTACTGCACCGAGCCAGTGAATTGAGATCCGGAGGTCAATTGGTATTGCTTAATTTTTGTCGTGATGAAAATGGGAAATATCTGGGTAACACAACTGGAGTGAACATGTTCAGCAATTTCGCTCAGCTATGGCGGAATTTTATGGATCAAGGACTGATAAGAGAGGATGAATATCAAAAAATGACACTACCTCAATATTATAATACTGTTGAGGAGTTTAGTGCTCCCTTGAAAAATACTGAAAATCCTGTTTATCAGGCGGGTTTAAGGCTCAAGAAGATTGAGACACATATAACTCCGTGTCCCTTCGCAGAAGCCTTTAAGGAACACCAGGATGCTAAGCGTTTTGCAGAAGAATATATTCCTACAATCAGGAGTTGGAATGAAAGTATATTTTTCGGAGCACTGGACGCTCAAAGACCATTGGAAGAGAGACAACAAATCATTCACGATTACTACCAGAGCTACCAGGATCAGGTGCAGGAATCTCCAGAACTACACCGTATGGATTACGTGCATGCTTTTACAGTTATAGAAAAAATTTAGTGCTGAAATCTAAAGTCAACTATTGAATTATACTTAACTTAATTCATAAAAGAACATAATTCAGGCAGCACATATTAGCTGGAGATTATCTAATAGTTCTGAGTTGAGAGAGATTTCGGAATAATTTTGCACGGAACTAATTCAGGAGAGCGGACACCTTGTTCAGACTTTCTTTTGCGTCTCCAAATAACATCCAGGTATTTCCCCTGAAATAAAGTGGATTTCCTACCCCTGAATATCCGGTGGCCATTGTGCGTTTGAGTACTATCACAGTTTTGGCGTCCCAGACTTCCAGGACAGGCATACCAAAAATTGGACTTGATTCATCATCCAGTGCTCCAGGGTTGACGATATCATTAGCGCCTATGACCAGCACCACATCAGTAGCTTTAAACTCTGAATTAATTTCGTCCATTTCAAAAACTATATCATAAGGCAAGTTTGCTTCAGCAAGCAGAACATTCATGTGTCCTGGCAATCGACCTGCAACAGGATGAATAGCGAATTTAACACTCACATTTCCGTTGCGTAGATTTTTAGTAATTTCATGTACAATGTGTTGTGCCTGCGCCACCGCCATTCCATAACCTGGAACAACGATAACTTGTTTGGCACTACGTAAATAATCAGCTGTTTCTTCAGCAGAAGTAGCTTGAGCCTCTTTACCTTCATCCTCTTTCGAAACCACTGCAACTGTCCCTTCAGCAACGCCGAAGCCTCCCGCAATCACACTGATAAAAGAGCGATTCATCCCCCTGCACATAATATAACTCAGAATAGCACCACTGCTTCCTACTAATGCACCGGTAATTATCAGCAGATCATTAGAGAGCATGAAGCCTGCAGATGCTGCAGCCCATCCAGAATAGCTGTTAAGCATTGAAACAACAACAGGCATGTCAGCGCCGCCTATCCCCATGATCATATGAATTCCAAGCAGTCCTGCTATGCCGATTATAAATAAGAGGTACATGAGTTGCTCTTCCGCGGCACCGTTTACAAACCATACACCAAACAATACACTGATCAATACCAGTGATAAGTCTAAGTAGTGCCGAAAAGGTAAAGTCAACGGCTTTCCGCCAATACTTCCTCGTAATTTCAGAAAGGCGATTACTGAACCTGTAAAAGTGTAGGCGCCGATAAATACTCCAAGTACGATTTCTATTTCATGAATAAGCAATTCAGTACCCGATATATGAGCTGATTCCAGATGGCTTACAATTCCGACCAACACCGCTGCAGCGCCGACAAAACTATGGAGAATAGCAACCAGTTCCGGCATAGCGGTCATGGCCACACGACGTGCTGCGAACAACCCTATTCCACCTCCAACCAGCATCACGAGCATTAAGGTTCCTAAACTGCCAACACGCCCTCCGAGGATTGTCGCTAAAACCGCGATGATCATTCCTGCTGCACCGTAAAGATTTCCACGCTTCGCGGTTTCTTGATTGGAAAGTCCTCGCAAACTTAAGATAAATAATACACCTGAGACTATGTAGGCGACAGTAATCAAACCTTCTGGCATTTTATGATTTATTGTTTAGAGGTTAAGCAAAGGGAGACATCACTTTATTGGAAATAGATTCAGACATTTATTTCCGGAACATTTCCAGCATACGGTGTGTAACCATAAAACCGCCGACAATATTAATAGTAGCGATTAAGACTGCAATAGCAGGCAGGAGGAACTGCTCTCCGGAAAGATGAATCATACCTCCGATCACAATGATTCCGCTAATTGCATTAGTAACACTCATTAACGGTGTATGTAAAGCAGGTGAAACATTCCAGACCACCATAAATCCTACAAAGCAGGCCAGGACAAAGACTGTTATGTGGGAAAGAAATTCTGATGAGCCTCCAAATCCTATCAATCCTGCGAATACTGCAGCCATTGTCCAGGCTAGAACTTTTAAACCTGTTCCGTTTTTAGTTTCTTTAACAGTTGGTGGTGCAGCTACTTCTTTGCTGAGAGGTTCCTGGGTCACAGGTTGAACAGGTTTTTCAACAACAGCTTTCACTTTATTCGGATCCCAGATTACTTTTCCATCATGAACAACTGTAATTGCTCCAGTGATTTCATCCTCTAGGTCAAGTTTAAGTTTTCCATCCTGACTCAGATGCTGAATCAACTTGGCGGTATTGTTGCTGAAAAGTTGACTTGCCTGGGTAGGCAGTCGACTGGGAAGATCTGTCAAGCCGATGATGGTGACTTTTTTATGAACACATGTTTCTCCGGGCTGAGTCAGTTCGCAGTTCCCACCTCCCTCTGCTGCCATATCGACAATCACTGAGCCGGGAATCATGCTCTCTACCATTTCTTTAGTAATCAGAATTGGAGATTTTTTCCCGGGAATTGCGGCGGTAGTAATGATAATATTTACTTCCTTAGCCTGTTCCGCAAACAATTTCATTTCTGCGTCAATGAATTCTTTGCTCATTGTTTTGGCATAACCACCAATACCGCTGCCGTCTTCCTCAAAATTCATTTCCAAATATTCTGCACCCATGCTTTGTATTTCTTCACGTACAGAAGATCGTGTGTCGAAAGCCCGCACTATGGCACCTAAGCTCTGTGCAGAACCAACCGCGGAAAGTCCGGCTACTCCTGCTCCAATAACTAATACTTTGGCTGGTGGGATTCTTCCTGCTGCAGTTATTTGTCCGTTAAATAGACGTCCAAAATGATGAGCTGCTTCTGTTATTGCCCGATAACCGGAAATGTTAGCCATTGAACTCAGAACATCCATCGACTGTGCACGTGAAATTCTGGGAATCTGATCCACAGCAATCGCTGTACCTCCAGTTTTTGCGAGCATTTGCAATAAATCAGAGTTAAGTCCAGGATTTAACAGACAAATCAGACAGGCATCTTTACGTAGCAAATCGGCCTCATGATCTCCTGTTTCAGGGTTTTCTTCAGGAGGACGGATTTTTAGAATTACATCCGCACGCTCCCAGACTTGATAAGCGGTTTCAACTATTTCCGCACCAGAATCTTCATATTGATCATCTGTAAAATTTGCGATTACTCCCGCACCCTGCTCCAACAGAACAGAGTGAGCATTTTTCAGACACTGTTGTTTTACAACAGAAGGCGCCATCGCCACTCGACGTTCGCCGGGATGAATTTCTTTCAGAACTCCAATGATCATCATTACTCCTGTCAGTTGTGGTAAATATTAAGTTTTTAATATAACACATTATTATTTTCATCAATATAAGTAATATTACGATTATGTTCAGAATGTTTTATGCTGTACAAAATAATTATAATTCTAAAAAACACAGTCGAATTTCATCAGCGTGATGGAGATATTTTTTCATAAATAGTAGACTACAGACTCAGTATTTTATTTATCAACAATTTAACATCAGTACTTTACATTATGTTTGAATCTTTAGTCTTTCACTATTGTGTATTTTTCCGTGATAACAGGATGGAATATGGCTGGATTGAAGGTATACAAAAGAACAAATTAATCATAGTTCCGCTTCATGGTAAAAAACAATTCTTAGCAGGCAACCGTATTGCGTTCAGTTGGAAAGATGACAAATTGCCACTAAACGCTGATGCGGCGCATGAGTCAATTGCAGAGCAGACTAAAAAAGCAGAGCAGTTCCAACGGAGCTGTGAACTGGAGACAATGCATTCTTTGCTGGATGAAATAAAAGAATATTCTCTGGAGGAACTGGCCGTTGATTTTCTCGATGATGCAGAAGACACAATCTGCAAACTTGGTTTATTCCTCGCACTGCGTGAGGACTCTTTCTGGTTCAAGCATAACCGCAATTTAACTTATACCCCCAGAACTGAAGAAGAACTAGAACTGCTGAAAGTACAATTGGCTCGGCAAAAAGAACTTAAAGAACGCGAACTTAATATTCAAACATGGATTAAAAATCTTGAATCCGGAGATTGGGACGCTGATTCCGAAATTTCAACTGAGCAGAGGCAATGGCTACATCAACTGCTTAATCTGTTGACAGAAGGTACTGATTCTCAGTATTGGAAAGAAATGTCTTCACTTTTGGACTGGGGTTCAGCATTAGGAATAGGCGAAAAAAACGCGCTTAAACGCTGGCTTGAAAGAGCAGGCTCTCCTGTTTCAACGTCAAGGTTGACACTTCTTCGCGCAAGTGTTCGTGAACATTTTAGTAATGAAATTTATCAGGAAGTTGAACGTGTCCGAAATATTCCGCTGGAAAAACAGGAGATGCTTTCTCCAGAAGTTCCAACCTTCACTGTAGACGCGAAAAAGACCCGTGATTATGACGATGCGTTTTCAGTAATGGAATGGAGCAGTGGCGGTCTTGTAATTGCCGTACATATCACAGATTTAAGTGATTTCGTATATCCGCAAGACGCTCTCTTCAAAGAAGCAGAAGCCCGGATTTCTTCCGTTTATTCGCTGGAAGAGTCTATACCGATGATTCCTGATGAACTTTCAAGCGACACTTTTTCGTTAAAAGCAGGTGAGGACAGGAAGGTTCTCAGTTTTATGTTTCAACTTTCAGCAAATGGAACCTGGAATTTACTTGAAGTTGTACCACGAGTAATCCGGGTCCAGAAAAATTTAAGTTACGAAGAAGCTGACCATTTAATTGAAGAAAAGCGTGACTTCTGGGGATTACTCAACAAATTTTGCCAGAGATCGCTTGAACAGCGTTTAGAAAACGGTGCGCTTAATTTGTCCAGAAAAGAATTCGATTTTAACATCAGTGATCCAAAAGATATCAAAATAACTGCTCTCAACCGAAACAGTGCTGCCAACCGTATTATTGAGGAACTGGCAATTTCGGTAAACTGTGAAACCGGTCGGATTTTTCAGGAAGCAGACTTTCCGGGCATATACCGTACCCAATCTTCGTATGAAATAATTAAAGAAGTAGCAGAAGGTACCAAGCTTTCAATGGAAAATATCCGGATTGAACCTGCAAGATTAAGCACTATTCCCGGAAAACATGCAGGTTTAGGCTGCAACGTTTATATGCAGGCAACTTCGCCTATCAGAAGATTTGTGGACCTCGTCACTCAGCAGAATTTAAAACTGTTAATCAATCAGCATGAACCTGTCTTCAGTGAAGAAGACATGATGCGATGGTCTGAAGAAATAAGTCTGCGTCAAAGAAAATACAGCCGGGCGGAAAGGGAGATTATTAAGTTCTGGAAGCTAAAATATTTACAACAACACTTAGGGGATAATTTTGAAGCCAAAGTAAGGAAGAAACTTGCCAACAATAATACCGAAATAGAACTCCTGGAACTAGACTGCGTGGTATCTGCGGCAGGATTAACTGAGCTTGAAAGTGGTGAACATCTACTACTTAGGATCGATGAAGTTGGACTAGAACCACCTAGACTTGTTGTAAAAGCACTGTCAACTGGAACTGATGCAGTCACTCATCGACTTGAATAACTAACAAACAAGTCAGACACCCATATCATCAACCGGAACAGGTTCATAAATCAGTTCATCAATGTTAATCGCTTTTTTTCCTTTATAGGCGCCTTGAAATCCTGAAAATTTCTGTACTCCATTAACTTCAATCGAAATCGGATCCTTCACCTCATGTTCCAAATACAAAACATCATCCTTTTGCAAATTTAAAAAGTCACGCACCGATATCTCCGTTTCACCTAGTTTTGCAACTACTTCAACATGCACTTTTTGCAAATTTTGTTTGAATCGATTGCTCCAGGTATTATCTTTCTCGTCCTGCTCACTTTGAAAACCGGCATTCAGTTTAGTCCGGATCGGTTCAATCATTGAATAAGGCACACATACCGTGATTGCCATTGGCGTGCGTCCGATTTCGATATCAAAAGTAACCACTATTACTATTTCACTGTGTGGAACAATTGAGACAAACTGCGGATTAATTTCATTACGTGAATAGTTGATCTGAACCGGAAAAACAGGCCGCCATGACGTTTGTAAATCTTCAAGACCGCTGATAATAACACGCTTGATCATCCGTGCTTCAATTTCAGTAAAGTCACGTCCTTCCGATTTAGCGTCAATATCTCCTGAACCACCAAAAAACATTTCGACCAGGGTAAAAACTAATCTTGTTTCAAAGACCATCATTGCGTTTCCACGCAACGGTGTCATCCTGAAAAGATTCATTGAAGTAGGGACAGGTAAGGTCTTGATGAACTCACCGAATTTGATCAATTCAGTGGAGCGCACATTGATGTCCACAACCCTACGCAACGCATTTGAAAGAGTTAAGCGAAAAAGACGGACAAATCGATCGTGAATTATTTCCAGAGTGGGCATTCGTCCACGAATGATGCGGTCCTGAGCAGTCAGGTCAAAGGAGACAATTTCTTCAGGATCATACTCCTCGTCATCATTTCCTTCCTCATCACTCACCACATCATCACCTGCTACCCCCTGCAGGAGCGCATCTACCTCGTCCTGTGACAAAACAGAACCCATGTTTTCCTCTTTTATAGATTTAGTTTTATAGATGAAAAGTGCCAGGGATTGTTGCCATGGGACTTATCCAGGCTAACAATGCAAGTAGTGTTCAACTAAATAAAATGTAAACTGATCCTTGCATTTTTCTTAAAGACGATCTGCCATGGGCTTGTAGCTACGCTCAGTTTGACCAGTAAACAATTGACGCGGGCGGGCGATTTTTTGTTTAGGGTCTTCGTGCATTTCCTTCCACTGTGCAATCCAGCCCGGAACACGTCCCAATGCAAACATGACAGTAAACATATTAATCGGGATACCTATTGCCCGATAGATGATTCCTGTGTAAAAATCTAAAGTAGGATACAGTTTGCGTTCAATAAAATAATCATCCGTCAACGCAGTTTCTTCCAGTTTAAGCGCAATTTCAAGCAACGGATCGTTAGTACCTAATTTGTTCAGCAGTTTTTCACAGGCATCTTTGATTATGCGGGCACGCGGGTCAAAGTTTTTGTATACACGGTGACCAAAACCCATCAGGCGAAAATCCAATTTCTGATTTTTAGCCATCTCAATATATTTTGAAATTCCTGCTTCGTCCTCATGTATCTGCTGGAGCATGTGCACAACCTGTTGATTCGCACCCCCATGCAAGGGTCCCCACAAAGCTAAAATTCCTGAAGCCACAGATGCATAAACGTTACTCATACTGCTTCCGACAACTCTCACTGTAGAAGCACTGCAGTTTTGTTCATGATCAGCGTGCAGGATCAGCAACAATTCAAGTGTACGTTCAATTTCAGGATCCAACTCATAAGATTCAGCAGGGACTGCAAACATCATATTTAAAAAATTTGCACAATAAGAATGCTCATCTCTGGGATAAACAAAAGGCTGACCTACACTTTTTTTATAGGCAAATGCAGCAATAGTAGTGACTTTAGCAATCAAACGTGCAGAATTTAACTCAAGGTTTTCAATTGATGCTTTTCCGGATGCTTCCACATAATAAGCAGATAGTGATGAAATCATGGACGAAAGGATCACCATAGGGTGAGCGTTTTGAGAAAAGCCATCGAAAAAGTGTCTCATATCTTCATGAATCATTGCATGCAAACTTACACGATCAACAAAGCTTTCCAACTGCATTTTACTTGGTAGTTCTCCGTGAATCAGCAAATAAGATACTTCCAGAAAAGTAGACTTTGCTGCCAATTGTTCAATCGGATAACCCCTGAACTGTAAAACACCTTGTTCGCCATCCAGAAAAGTGATCGCACTTTCACAGGAACCTGTATTGACAAAGCCAGGGTCAAGTGTGATGTATCCTGTTTGCTTACGTAAATTTGAGATGTCAATTGCTTTTTCTTTTTTTGTGCCTGTCAAAACCGGAAGTTCCAAAGATTGACCGTCCGGTAGATTTAGTGTAGCGTTTTCAGACATAATGAACCTTAATAGTTGTTAAATAGTTGAGTCAAACTGTACGCCATTTTTCCAATTGTACGAGGATTGCTTTTTGCGCGTGCAACCTGTTCTCAGCCTGATCAAAAACTACTGATTGGGGGCCTTCAAGCACTTCATCAGTTATTTCCTTACCCCTTTCAGCAGGTAAACAGTGTAGCACAAGCGCATCTTTTTCTGCATATTTCAAGAGTTTTGAGTTAATTTGAAAATCTCTTAAAACACGCTCCCTTTCCGCAATCTTATCTTTTTCCCCCATGCTGGCCCAGACATCTGTATAGAGGGCTTCCGCGCCATCCACAGCTTCCTCTGCAGAGTTAGTAACTTTGATGGTTGAAATACCGAGTTCTTTTATTTCATTGACGAGTTTCATATCAGGCATAGTTTCAGGCGCAGTTGCAATGCGTAAATCAAGCGGAATCCGTGCGGCGAGATTTAACCAGGAAATAGTCATGTTATTACTGTCACCAACATAAGCAATGCGTACATTATCGATGCGTCCCAGTTTTTCCTTGATCGTCAGCATATCCGACATCACCTGACACGGATGGTTAAAATCAGTGAGCATATTAACAACAGGCACAGTCGCCTGTTCTGCTAAATCCAACACCAGCTGATGCGAAAATGTACGGATCAGAATACCGTCCACAAAACGTGACATAACTCTGGCAACATCACTCACCGTTTCTCTTTCTCCAATTTTAAAATCCTGCTCAGAAAGCAACATTGATGCCCCACCAAGCTGAGCTATTCCAACTTCAAAGGAAAGGCGTGTGCGTAAAGAAGGCTTATGAAAAAAAAGTCCATAGCTTTTTCTCTGCAGTAACTGCGGGCACTGACCTTCTTTTGTTTGCTGCTTCAACTCAACAGCAAGGTCAATATTGTTACGTATCTCCTCACTTGTCCAATCAAGAATTGAAATAAAATCTCTTTTCATTTTTTAAAAATATTGTAAGTTAGACAAAATTTAATTGCTTCTACGCAAAATAATAGCTAGCATGAATTCTAACATTTTAGCAACCACATGTTAAGAGGAATCATGCATGAAATGAATATCCTGGTCACAGTTGCTGTGATTGCAGGTCTTTACGTCTCGATCTTTCTCGTAGCTGAGAAGGTGTTTATGCAAGACGAAGATTGAGCCTCAGACTTTCCTTGAGGCTTTTCAACTTAGTTTTTGCCGGCATCCTGTTTTTAACAGGCTGCTCTTCCTTTTCCGGCCTCGAACCTGCCGGACTTTCCCCTGCACAAATCGAAACCCTGCGCTTATCCGGTGGGAATTATGCTCTTTCCGGAAGGATTCTTTTTAAGCATCCTGAAGGAAAGCACAGCGGTGAACTGGAATTGCAGATTTCCAGTGACTCAGAATTAAAACTTAGTATCTTTACTCCACTGGTTGGTTCATTGATTTATGAACTGCGTGCCAGTTCCAAAAAGTTTTTGATCCTGAATTATCAGCAAAAAAACTTCGTTCTTGCTGAAAATAAGCAGGAAGTCCGTCAAACATGGCTGGGCATGGATCTCACATTGACAGAACTAAAATGGCTGATTCTAGGCAAACTTCCGGAAACAACTCCAGACTGGCAGCGTAAAATTCTCCCAACCCGTGAATTACAACTCAGACAAGGCGTTACCGAAATACGTATTCGCTATAATAATTCCGGACAAATTGCATCGATGCGAAAATCTCTCGATGGTTTGTTGGAGTACACTGCCGAAATTCCGCTTTATCAAAAACATTATAATCTGCCCTTTCCAAGAAAAATCAGCATTGAGGATTATTCCGGAGACAGCAAGTGGCTGATGGTTTTCAGTGAAATACAAACACCTGAAAAAGCCTTGAAACCACTCGATTTTAACACCCCGCCTGAGATGCTGCCGCTGTTGAGTGATCAGTAATTATTATTCAGTGTTCCGGATTCAATGAACTGTTTTCAGAGTTCCGTTTTCAAAACGTAAAACTTCAAGTTCTCCTGCAGGATTGAGCTTTAAAACTTTTCGTTGCGAAAGCCAGTCCGGCACAATCCTTAAAACTCCGGAAGATCCTTCCACCTTAATTTCCTGCTCAAGATGGAAATGTCCCACAAAGTATTGATCAACTTCCGGAAGTACTGATTCAGCAAACTCCTGTATCTCTGCAGTTGGATAATGGACTTTATATTCTTGATTAGTATTGACAAGCATTGTTTCTATCCGTCCCGCAATCCAACGTGCTAACGCTCCCGGAATAGCGCGAAAGCAGGTTTCAAAGATGATATTATGTGTCAGGGCTTTCCAACGCAGATATTGACTGTCATTATAGTTTATTGTGTCTCCGTGAATAAAAGCGTAACGTTTCTGTCCCCAGTTTAAAAACCAATCGCTGTGTGACAAATGAGTAAACGGAATAATTTTTTTCCAGCGATCAGTTAATTTACGCGGTAATAACATTTCCCTGTTTCCCGCAATAAACACAACATTGCTCCCGTTATCCCGTAGTCGTTCAAAGCCTTTCATAGTCTGATGATGCAGGTCTGTCCAGAATTTTTGCGGTGCCAGCCATATTTTAAAGAGGTCACCTAAAAATACCACAGTATGCGGATTTTCCAATTTTGACAGCATCTCAACAAATTCCTTTGCAGGCGCAATGCTCTCGTCCAAATGAGAATCTGCAATAATATACAGATTACCCTCCGGTTCAGGAACATTAATTACGGACTTCTCTTTACTATTCATAAATGTAATATATAATGCTAAATCAGCTATTTATAAATTTTCATAATTTAGTTTTTATCGACCTTACCTGAAATAATCTACTGGATTTTTACTAAAGATAAAAGTATAATACTGAGGGTTTGCCTTACAGCGTTAATTTTTCAAATTAAGTAGAATGAGTTAGTCTATGCGTTTAGTTATTATTGGCGGTGGAAACATGGGAGGAGCGATCCTTCTTGCTTTGGTAAAGACAGAAGCAGTTTCTCCGGAAAATATTTTATTAATAGAGCCGGATCAAGAAAAACGCGAAAATTTGACTAAAACAACCAACTGCGTTTCTCAAGCAGAAATTGACGAAACTATACGTGGATATGACCTGCTTTTAATTGCGGTGAAACCTCAGGCAGCGACTCCTGCAATGGAACTGCTTGCTCAGTGGATTTTACCTCATCAACTGGTTATTTCAGTGATGGCGGGAATTTCACTTGAAACAATGCAGAGTGCGTTGGTGCAGACAAAATTAGTGCGGGTAATGCCCAATATTCCTACTTTGATTGCGAAAGGCATGAGCATCTTTTTTGCTTCGTCCGATGTAGAGAAAGAGGAACGTGAATGGGTAAAGACTCTTTTTTCTGCATGTGGAAAGTGTCTCGAGGCAAAAGATGAAGACGCGATTGACGCCGCCACTGCGATTTCCGGAAGCGGTCCCGGATATTTATTTTACTTTGCAGAGCAAATGACCGCATCTGCGAAGTCATTAGGGTTTTCAGAAACAGATGCACAGTTACTTGTGCAAAATACTATTCGCGGCGCTACTTTGCTTTGGGAATCACAACAGATTTCTCCGGAAACCCTGCGGCAACAAGTTTCATCTCCGGGTGGAACAACCCAGGCCGCGCTTAATCATTTTGAGGAGAAAAAAGTTGGTGAATCCATCAAAGACGGAATCCAACTGGCTTATCAGCGTGCCAAAGAACTTTCTTCATAAACACTTTTAAATATTCAGCTTCATTAAAAATTATGGCTTGTGTAATAATAGTCGGCACTCAGTGGGGGGACGAAGGCAAAGGTAAAATTGTGGATTTACTCACCGAGCGTGCGGATGCAGTTGTGCGTTATCAGGGTGGGAATAATGCAGGACATACAGTGATGTTCGGCGACAAAACTTTCGTTACACACCTTGTGCCTTCAGGAATCCTGCGAAAAACTACTTCCGTTCTCGGAAATGGTGTTGTCATCGATTTGGCTGAGTTGATTAAAGAAATTGAAGAACTAGAACAAATGGGAATTGACGTCGAAAATCATTTGCACATCAGCGACCGTGCACAACTCGTGATGCCGTGGCATAAAACCTTTGACCGTCTCGGAGAAGAACAAAAAGGTAAAAATAAAATCGGTACTACAGGTAGAGGAATTGGACCTGCTTATAAAGATAAAATCGGACGTTCAGGAGTCCGAGTTGGAGATCTACTGGAAACGGAACATTTCAGGGGTCGGCTGGAGGAACTTGTTGTTGAAAATAATCAACGATTGGAGCATTTGTATAAATCAGCAGAAACACCGTTTTCTGCAGCTCAAATATTTGCAGAATTTACTACTTATCTGAAAAAGCTAAAACCGTACATTTGCGATACACCACTGCTCGTCAATCAGTTAGTTGAGCAGGGAAAAAACATTTTATTTGAAGGAGCACAAGGGACATTTTTGGATGTTGACCACGGGACTTATCCTTTTGTCACTTCCTCCAACACCTTAGCCGGAGGTGCATGTGCAGGCGCAGGAATCGGCCCTACACGGATCACAGACGTTTTAGGCATTGTTAAAGCTTACACTACACGTGTTGGAAGCGGTCCTTTTCCGACAGAATTGTTTGATAAGGACGGTGAATTACTACAATCGGAAGGTCAAGAATTCGGCGCAACCACTGGACGTCCCAGAAGATGTGGTTGGTTTGATGCATTACTTGTGAGTCAGGCTGTGAGGCTCAATGGAATAACCGGTATGGCAATCATGAAGCTTGACGTGCTGGACAAATTTGAAACACTCAAAATCGCAGTGGGCTATCGTTTGGCAGATGGAGAGCTTACGGAAAATCTTCCAAGATCCCTCGAGAATGTAACTCCTGTGTATGAAGAAATGCCTGGTTGGAACTGCAAAACTGCAGGCATCACGGACTATGATCAACTTCCTCCGGAAATGCTGGCCTATCTTGAGCGCTTGTCTGAACTGGTGGGAGCACCGGTTTCAATCATTTCAACCGGACCTAAACGTGAAGAATCCATTGTTTTGAATCCTGATCAGTTATGGCTCTAAATTTAATGTTTTTAAAGAGTAGAAAATTATGAAAAAAATGATTGTTATAATAGGTCTTGTAGCTGGATTTGCATATTATGCAGGTTCTCATGGAATTACACTTGGAAACATTGGAGACTGGTTTGAAGAAAGTAATATTTCAGAGACCTTAAAAAACACTCTAAACAAGACTCTTGAACTTGCGGAAGAGAAACAGGTTGCAGAAAAAGCCGGAATTCTGATTGATGATTTAAAAGAAAAAGTTTCCGACTAATACTTCAATTTATCCACTCATAACATAGCTTCCACAAATCTTTCCATCTTTGCGGAACGTGAACCCTTAACAAGCACAACATCTTCTGCCTGCAGCGTTGCTTTGAATGAATGCAGTAATTCTGTTAATTCATTAAAGTGTTTGGCCGCTGTTTTTCCCCCTCCTGAGTTTTTCCAGCCTGCTAGATAATATTCTATTTCCACACCGCCAAGTCCGAACATCTTCTCAACACCGCAGTTGACCATAGTATTCCCGACTTTACGGTGAAATTCAGGACTTGAATCACCCAGTTCCGCCATCACTCCACAGACTACAATTTTACGGCGCTCCGGAAACATTTTGTTTAGATTTTCGAGTACACTTTTAAAGGAAGAAGGATTAGCATTATATGTATCATCAATCAAAATCCAATCATCCTTGATTATCTGTTGAAAACGTCCTTTAACAAACAACTTAAGTGAACGCGTCGCCAACTTAAGTTCTGAAACAGGTACACCTTCCAATTGCAAAAGTGTTAAAGCCAAAATCAGGTTCTGTCGTAAAAGAGGACTGTCTATTGAAGTTTCAAACTCTTCCTCAAAAAGGCGGAATTTGTTTTGTCCTGCTGGAGATTTTTCTGAGAGTTGTGATGTTTTTGTAATGCTGACTCCAGCCTTTGCTGCAGCTTCTTCCACCAGTTGCAGATGCAGTAATGAATCCGGAATAACAACATTGCTTTCGGGATTCATGCCTGCAAATAACCCGGATTTTTCTTTTGCAACTCCTGCAGTACTTCCCAGGAACTCCAAGTGACTTTCACCGATATTGGTAATAATTCCTGCTGTCGGCTGGACAATATTTGACAATTCCGCAATTTCTCCAAATTGGTTTGTTCCAATTTCTATGATCCACCACTTTGCTTGCTGAACTGCGCTCAGGATGGTCAAAGGGACGCCTATGAAGTTATTATAGTTTCCTGGGGTTGAGTAAGCCTGAGGATCGAGATAACGACATAAACCGGCGAGAATATCTTTGGTTGAAGTTTTTCCATTACTTCCGGTTATTGCCAGAACTTTTCCGCTGAACTGCCTTCTTACATCCGCGGCCCATTCCCGTAATGCTTTATTAGGATCCGCAACTAAGATGCACGGCAAATCACGCTTTCTCAAAGATTGCGGGATATTTTCAGGAATAGCTACAATTCCGCAGGCTCCTTTTTCCAGTGCTTGAGTGATATAATTGTGTCCGTCCGTATTTTCACCTTGGATACAGAAAAACAAATCGCCGTCTTTCATTGTCCGTGAATCAATACTGAAACCTCTCACCAAATTATTTTCGCTAATATTTTCTGTATTAGCATTTAATAATTGCTTCATTTCTCCAAATGTATATAATTTTGACATAACTTTTATTTTATAATCAATCAGCAATAAAAAAATAGATGGACATAGAAAGACAGTTTGAAGCAGCTTTTTCCCGCATTACCTTGGATAACGGACAACCACTTGTCAGTGTAGAACCGGAAATAGTGCATGGCTGTGTGGTCAATAATGATTTTGCAAAAATCACGCTTATTTTACCAGAAGATTCTCCTTTACGCGGTTCGCTACCGGCACAGATAGAAGCAGAAATAAAAAAAGTAGAGCAGATTGAGAGAGTCGCGATTGAAGTTTTAGCTGTTCCGCCTGAAAACAATCAATCCGCACAATCACAACCTGCACAAGCTGCTAAACCTGCACAGGGTGCACCTCAACAACCACAACGTACAGCATACCTGCAAAATTATGAAGCTGTAATTGCGGTAGCCAGTGGAAAAGGTGGTGTCGGAAAATCAACTGTTTCGGTGAATTTAGCCCTCGCACTTACTCAAAAAGGTTATAAAGTCAGCTTGTTCGACGCGGATATTTACGGTCCAAGTTTGCCGATCATGACCGGACGCCGTGGAGAAAAACCTTCTGTATCAGAAAATCGTTTGATTCCGCTGGAATCATTTGGGATGCATACTTTGTCAATTGGAAACCTGGTTGAAGAAAATGACGCGGTTGTCTGGCGTGGTCCTATGGTTCACCAGGCGCTTGAGCAACTTTTGCGTGATACAAAATGGCCTGGTGGTGATTTTATGATCATTGATCTCCCTCCTGGTACCGGAGACGCACAGCTTTCATTGTCACAGTTATGTGAATTTACGGGAGCAATTATTGTTTCTACACCTCAGGATGTCGCCTTGATTGACGCAGTAAAGGCTGCGCAAATGTTCAGTAAAGTTGAAATTGACATTTTAGGGATTGTCGAAAATATGAGTTTTTTCACCTGCCCCAAATGCGGTGAAGAAACTCCAATCTTCAGCCAACACGGTGCTGAAGAAGCCTGTAAGAAACTGGAAGCACCTTTTCTAGGTGCCGTCCCCATTGAACTGCAGGTGCGTATCGGCGGGGACGAAGGAAAACCGTTGATGGCAAGTAACCTTGACTCACCTGCTACCACGGCATTTAAAAATATTGCCGATAATCTGGTAAAAGTTTTGGAAAGTTAATCGATCTTCATAAAAATAAGTAATAAAGTCAAATACCAATTGACTTTTTAGCCCTCTCTGATAGTATTTAATGTCCATTTTGGGTCGGTAGCTCAGCTGGTAGAGCACCTCACTTTTAATGAGGTGGTCCGGAGTTCGAACCTCCGCCGACCCACCATAAATCAAGTTACTTACGAGTATTTTAGTGGCTGAAATAAAATTGCATCTCGACACCTCTTTTTGTGTATCTGCTCTTACCTTTTAATACTCTCGTTCCAAGTTTTTACTAACCGGAACTAAAGGTTTTCTGAAAATTATTCCATGTTCCTGAGGGTATGCGTGACTTGGGATTCGCTCACTTAATACTTATTTCAGTATTCTTCAAAGTCTTGCTCTGAACATTACCGTTCTTGTCTACTCCAACTGACAGATTGATGTACTGTATAGAATATTTCTGCTTAGCATCGACCTCATGATACTTCATTGCTTGCTTATAGTAACAGGGCATTAACTCTTGTGCAAAGCGTCTAAAATGTAATCAACTGTTTTTTAGCATTGCTAGTAATTGTTGATTTGCTTTATCTATAAAATGTTTTTAGTAATTTGCCCTTAAAATAAATATTAAATACTTGTAATATCTGGTCTTTACATGTAGTTGATAAATTGTTTAATTTATTGATATAAGCAAATATGCTACGAATTAAGCATAGAAACAAGAATATTCTTGTTTCATAACATATAATTTAAAGTCTAAGTTATGAAAAATGTATTTTTTATGTTCGTATTAATTTGCGTTTCAGTGGGGATCAAATGGAGATAGATGTATAGTTGCACCCCCTGGAGAATGCAACAGTGATACTTAAATAATTCTCATACATATATATCTATTAAAGATACTTTATTATTACCAGCTACCCTGAACTTCTGACCACGAAAATTTTGGTTCTTCTGCTAATGAAGAAATTAAATGGGCTAACAAACCATCTTGACCTTCACTTTCCCTAGATTTCATATATTCTCCATGGTCTTCCCTAGTTTCCCAAGTTTCAGTTAATATCATACGATTTGGGTTATCCATGTCTATAGAAAGATCAACTCCTACGAAACCTTTACGTTTTGCTGTAACTTGAAGACCATCAGGACCATTAAGCACTTCAATTTGTTTGGATATTTCTCCTTCTTTGAAGGTAAAATCAATTATAACTCTACAAGTTTTTGTTCTCATGTTATCTCTTTCTGTATTAGGTTACTGTAACAAGAAACCATTCAACGATGAATGACCAAACGAAACCTAAGTCGGAAGTCATTCAGAATTCTTACAACTAATAATTTTTGTTTCTCTTGTTCCACGACTAACTAATGTATGTGCATCATCATTAGTCCAGTTTTTAACATGGTTTACATCAAAAAACCACTTGATCCACGTTGTTTTTAAATTCGTACAGATTATTGCAAATACACTAATGACCTACTAATCTTATTATTAAAATATTAAAAAAGAAGTGGAGTAGTGGATCAATGTGGATCCAACCTGTTTTTTAACTGGTCTTGAGTTGTTCCATGTTGTTTTTGGAAGTATAGTGGAGTAGTGGTTTTACTCAACCACTTAATTCTTCACAGAGTCAGACACCCTCCAAGTAACTCCCACTAATTCTTCACAGAGTCAGAGACACCTCCACACATTGTAATTTACACCAAGTTATGGTGCTGATTTACTCAATTTGAGTTTGATTCCTACGATACGGCTGTTGCTGCTTATGAAAGTTCTTTCTACCAAAATGCATTAGCAGCTTTAGAAAATGTTGCGGACAGGGATATTATAATCTTTGAGGGTATTTAACGATTTTAAAAAATAAAGGCAATATTGTCCCTCTGATTACATTATTGGAAGAATTGGTCAGAACCGCTGTAAGTGAGGACTTGAAGTTTCTTTACTATAGAACTAATTCGTCTGAAGCTGTATCTGCTCTACATAGAATACTATAATTGCCTTAACTTTATGCAAGGAACTTGATTGAGTGACAAGAAATTTGATAAAGTACTCGATTAGCTCTTGGAACTTTAACAGTTGAGCTTGAATCAGCTAAATCGTTCGTGACGTTGATGAGGTTCATCGAAGTTCATTATTGGACCTTCCGGAACGATCCTGGTGGGATTAATTGTTTCGTGGCTGTAGTAGTAATGCTGTTTGATGTGCTCGAAATTTACGGTCTCCTTAATTCCGGACTGTTGGTAAAGGTCACGTGTGTAAGCGTAGAGTTCAGGATAGTCACAAATCCTGCGTAGATTGGTTTTAAAGTGTGAATAGTAAACCGCGTCAAAACGGATCAAGGTGGTGAAAAGGCGCCAATCGGCTTCTGTGATACGATTGCCGATTAGAAAACGCTGCTTACTCAGCCTTGATTCCAGTTCCTCAAGACAAGCAAATAGCTCTTTAAAGGCAGCCTCATAAGCCTTTTGGGTCGTGGAAAATCCGCAACGGTAAACTCCATTATTCAGAGTTTCGTAAATCCTAGCATTGATCGAGTCAATTTCATCCCGCAGTTCTTCCGGATAGTAATCAGTCTTATCCTGAGTGAAATCCGCAAATGCCGAATTCAACATACGAATAATTTCAGCGGACTCATTACTGACGATTGTTTCGCGCTCACTGTCCCACAACACAGGAACCGTGACTCTGCCGCTGTAATTCGGATCCGCCCTAGTGTAAAGTTGGTGGAGGCAGTTATAACCATACAGTGAGTCTCCTGTTTCTCCATTCCAGTCGTCAAAAACCCAACCCTTATCCAGCATGTAAGGATGGACAACCGAAACCTGAATAATATCATCCAAAGATTTTAATGATCTAAAGATCTGTGTCCGGTGTGCCCAGGGACAGGCAAGAGACACATAAAGATGATATCGGCCTGCTTTTGCGGGGAACCCGCTTTCACCGCTGGGACCTGCAGATCCATCCGAAGTTATCCAGTTACGGAATTGCGAATTTGTGCGGATAAATTCGCCTTTGCTTTTACTGGTGTCATACCATTGATCGTGCCAGCTACCTTCAATTAACAATCCCATTTTTAGTTATCTCTTGAGTCAAGTGTTTGAGTATAATACTGTTATCATATACTAAGGTTACGCATTGATTAAAGGAAAGATCTGCTGAAGTTCAGAATTAAGTCATATCCCACAGCTACGTTCAAGATGACTGAACAAAACTTGTGACTGTCTTTTAGCAATTAACGAGCAGATCAGGATTTAGATTTATCATTCAACTCAGCATAATCTAGTTCAAAACCTTCCTGTATAAGCTTTAGCTCTTCTATTGCAGCATGAATATTTGAACTATCTAAAACATTGACTTCTACGCGTTTGCCTACATGAGTAAGACTTTTTCGTCGATCACGGTGATCACCTGATTTAAAATCATTTAAGCGGTAAAGCGGAATAGGTCGTGCGAAGCCCTTGGGAGTTATATCTTCTAGATACTTAGTATTTACGTGACTGTTGATTAAATCTTTGGTGTACCCATCAATTAGAATTGTATTTTCTTCCGCAATTGTTTGTAACCGGGCTGCCAAATTTACCGGACTACCAAGTACTGTGTAGTCCAAGCGTAAATCAGATCCGAAATTACCAACAGTGCAAAATCCTGTTGAGATACCCATACGAACTTTCATACCATTTACTACCCCCAGCTTTTTCCAATGCTTATTCAGTTCACCAACTCGCTTCATCATTCTAATTGCCATTTCAGCACACTTCAGGGCATCCTCTTCCTCACCCTCTGTCTCCGGATCACCGAAAAAAATCAGCACTGCATCACCAATAAATTTATCTATTGTACCACCGCATTCAATTGCAATCGCAGACATTTCTGAAAGATAAGAGTTTATTACCGCTGCTAGGCGTTCCGGTTCTAATGTATCAGCCAAGTCAGTAAATTTAACAATATCTGACAGAAAGATTGTCAGGTTTTTTCTCGCATGTTTTTGCTCCACTCCATCTTCATTTGCAAAAACACTTTGATAAATCTGTGGGGAAAGGTACTTTGCCAGTCTTTTGGCAAGATTCTCCAATTGTCGACTCTTATCTTCAATTATTTCACGGTCACGTATTTTTTCCTCCAGCAGATTTTGACGTTCCTTCCTCAAATTGAATTCAACGGTACGGTCAACAAACTGCCCCTGGATTCCGTTTAGATATGTAAAAGAATCGTTTTTTGTCCGCGTTGAGAGCAGGGAGTAAACACGTTCTTCATCATTTATACTGATTCTAACCTCCGGAATCAATACCTTACCCTTATCATTTATGTCACGGACAAATTCTTCAATCTGCTTTCCTGGTAATCCAATTTGCTCTAGTACATCAGGAAAATACACATTATTTACATTTCCCAGAATTGGGAAAAAGCTCAGAAAGTTGTCGTTAACCTTGAGAACTTCCAGGTTATCTTTGGCATAGTAGCATGCAGTTATCGCATTTGAAAAATTAAAAAAACTAAGATCAATAATATTTTGTTTATTGAAAAAATCTTCAATTTTCATAAACCTTCTTTATCAATTAGCTAATATTTACTCTGTTATCTTCTTTTCAAGATTTACAATTTTACCTTTTCTCATAATATTGCTTTAGCACCCTAATTAAACATAAAATTCAATGTGTGTACATAATCACACACCCATTAATTTATACACAATAAATATAAGGCTGATTACAAAAACTTAAATTCTAAAAATATCATTTATTACAGTAACTTTTCTATAGCCAAAAGCAATTTTAGTCAAGTAATAAAATTGATTATTAAGGATAATTTAGAATTATAATTAATGTTGTCAAGATGAAAGCCCTCTCAATATGCTAAACTTAAAGATCGTTTGGTATAAATCAAACATCCTCATAAAAAGTCTTTAGTTTTGACCGGACAAGGTTTCTAATCTTTTCATAGCAGCAGTTTTGAACAGAGCAGGATCGGCAAGATAGTCATGCAACAAGCCCGTCGAGTCATTTCCCCAGAACAAATGACCATCAACTACAAAAGTCGGCACACCAAATACTCCCTGTTCGAGGGCCCTCTCTCCATTAGCTTTTAGTTCTGACTTGACTGCAAGACTTGAGATCAATTCATTTGCATCAGAGACATTCAGTTCAACCGCATCACAGAATCTGCTCCAGCAGTCTGGATCATCGCCAACCAATCCCTCTTCCCAGACACACCTGAAAATTGAATCCACAGCCTTTTTGGTGCATCCTGCTGCAATACACAGACGAAGCAGTGGAATAGGATTGAAAGGGTGACGCTCCGGAAAACGAAGTGGAATATCCAAACGTTCCGCCATCCATTGAACGTGTTGATAAGTGAAGACGCGTTTAGCGGGTACTTCTGCCGGACCTTTTGTGTCCCAATGCTTTAATAACCCAGCAAAAAGCAAAGGTTTTCGGTCAATTATAATATGTGATGAAAACTCATCCAGAGACAAATTATGCAAGTAAGCAAAAGGTGAGACAAAGTCAAAATACCATGTAGCTCTATTCATTAGGCATAACTCATAATAATATTTAGAATACGTTGAACATAAAGTTTGTTCATTTTATTACTTGAAATGCATGTTCTTGTGCTTCTTCAAATAACTATTCGGCACAATTGTAAAGTTTTCATCAACTTTTGACTGAAGTGTTTTCCAGGCATTTTCTTGCTAACCTCAGCTATCTCAAAAAGACTAGAAGTAGTGCTAAAGCTAGTCTGAGTTTTCTCAAATTGACCAATCAAGCATGAAGCAAGAAGAATGATTAAGAGATAGACAAGTTAATGTCTAATTTAGTTTCCTTTAATTGGATGAGGAGACCCAATTTATAACATCAATCGGTTTGTTTAACAAGAAATGAGGAATATACCTGGAGGGGTGTCTGTATGCGAATAATTATTGGATGTTACTCACAGGTTATACTCCAAAGTTAAATAGTTTTAGTAGACTTAGCGTTTTCTAGGTATAGGCCGGTAAAGATCATTTTTTCTGCCTTGAACAGTCTCACTGTAAACCACATAAAGACCGGATCCAGCTATTAGAACAATTCCCATCCACGAAACTATATCTGGCCAATCTCCAAAAATAGTGATACTCCAAAAAACAGATAACGGGAGAGCTACATATTCAAAAGGTGCTATTAATCCCGCTTTTGAGATACGGTACGCTTGGCTGATGCAATATGCCCCAAATCCACTAAACATCCCTATCCCAAACATGATCAACAAGTCCTGCCCGGTTGGTACTATCCAGGCCCGAAATAGATAAAATATAAGGGGTTGTGAAGGGTCGGAAAATTTTCCATCTCCAAAAATAAGGCCCATAAGACTGCTAAAAAAAACAAGATTCAGTTGAATATAAAAGACCATTGTTGAAGCCTTTTCCGCTTCACCCAATTTACGGGTCATGATCTGTACCAGAGAATATGCTAATGCTGCCGCAAGGGGAAGCATGCTTGCAGGATTGAAAGCCCCAAACCCTGGCCTGAGCATTATCATCACACCTAAAAGTCCAACAAAAACAGCTACCCAACTTTGTATTCCAACCTTTTCTCCGAGTAGAAATACTGACAGTAACGTAATCAGTAGTGGTCCAATAAAGAAAATAGCCACTGCTTCAGCCAGTGGTACAGTAACTAATGCTGTAAAAAAACAAAGATTAGCGATTACTATTCCAAATCCCCTTAAAAGATGAAGCCCTAACCGTTTGCTAAGTAGATATTTGTACCCACCATCAATTGGAACAAGAATAAGAAGTGTGAATATGATTGCTACACTTGCTCTAAACAAGATGATCTGATGTAAAGCATAACTTCCACTTATAAACTTGATTGCCATGTCCTGAGTAGTAAAGAATACTTGAGCTAATGTAATGTAAATAATGCCTAAATACTTTGAATTTATTCCCATGATACTAATAGATAATTTTATATAAGTCGCGAATAGAAATGCTATCTTCAGCCAGTGACTAAATTTGATAGTACTTCTAAATTTTAACAGGAGGAAAAGTGGAATGACCGAAAGTAATTGTTAAGTTTTACAGCCCTAAACTACTTGCTTGAATTAGTAAGGTAGGTTTTCGAATAATTAATTTATCACAAGTAGTATTATTTTACAATTTTTTGGGAATGTACTAAGTGTGTCTCTGACTGAGAAAAATTAGTGGAGGATAATTTCAAAAATAGATTTATAACTTTTACGGATCAATAACCTCAGTTTAGCTATCACTAGGAAAGTTTCTTCGAGTAACAAAGACGACAACACCTCTGGTGGTTACAATAGACACCCCAAAATAAATCACATCCTTGTAGAAAAAACCAGATCTTATACATAGTTTCAGAACTTTCGACCTTTGCGGCAATCGTACTATCTTTAGGTACAAATTTTGTATCCACAAAATGCATGTCAGCTTCCCAACTAAATCGTTTTTTACCTCTCTTCAGGATGATTTCATGTGGACATCCATATAATCAACTAATTAGGAAACTTTGTGAGACAGATACTTATTATTCTCTCCATAATTTTTAGTTTCACTGTCAATTCTTGTAGTGTCAAAGAGGAAAATTCTACCACAGAAACAACAGTGCCAACCGTTTTATCTAACTATCCTGCTGATTCTGCTTCATCTGTAGCACCAAATACATCTCTGACTGTTACCCTCAGTAAGGCGATGGACACAACGACAATTACTACTAATACGGACAACACGACATGCTATGGATCCCTGCAGGTTTCTTCAGATAGTTTCAGCACATGTGTGCAAATGGATACTTCTCCAAGTGCTACGGATTCAAACAAGACATTCACTTTAGACCCTGATTCAAACCTTTCTTATAACACTACTTATAAAGTTAAAGTAACTACTGATGTAAAGGATAGTGCTGGTAATGCACTAGCAAGTGCTTACACACACTCAACAGGTTTCATAACTTCAAGCACTCTTGACACAACAGTACCAACAGTTTCTTCATCTTCTCCTGCTGATTCTGCTACATCTATAGCAGCAAATACATCCCTGACAGTGACATTCAGTGAGTCAATGAATACACCAACCATTACCACAAACTCATCTGGAACAGGTTGTTTAGGAACACTTCAATTGTCATCTGATTCATTTAGTACCTGTGTGCAAATGGATACTTCTCCAAGTGCTACGGATTCATACAAGACATTTACATTAGATCCTGCTTCAAAACTTTCTTATAACACCACTTATAAAGTTAAAGTAACTACTGATGCAAAGGATAGTGCTGGTAATGCACTGGCAAGTGCTTACACACACTCAACAGGTTTCTCAACTCCAAGCACTCAACAGCTTGGGACATCAAGTAGTGACACTGCTAGAGGAGTTGCCACAGACTCATCAGGAAACGTCTATGTGACGGGATATACCGAAGGAGGACTGGATGGTAATACCAGTGCCGGCAGGGCAGACATCTTCGTGCTGAAGTACAACTCTAGTGGGACAAAACAGTGGACGAAGCAGCTTGGGACAACAGGTAATGATTTTGCTTATGGAGTCGCCACAGACGCATCCGGAAACATCTATGTGACGGGAATTACCAGCGGAGGATTGGATGGTAATTCCAGTGCAGGCAACACAGACATCTTTGTGCTTAAGTACGACTCTAGTGGGACAAAACAGTGGACGAAGCAGCTTGGGACATTAGGTAATGATTTTGCTTTTGGAGTTGCCACAGACTCATCAGCAAACGTCTATGTGACGGGATACACCACAGGAGGAATGGATAATAATACCAGTGCAGGCAGCTATGACACATTCCTGCTTAAGTACAACTCTAGTGGGACAAAGCAGTGGACAAAGCAGCTTGGGACTTCAGGTAATGATTTTGCTTATGGAGTTGCCACAGACTCATCAGCAAACGTCTATGTGACTGGATACACCGAAGGAGGAATGGATAGTAATACCAGTGCCGGCAGTTTTGACATCTTCGTTGTTAAATATGACTCTAGTGGGACAAAGCAGTGGACGAAGCAGCTTGGGACAGCAGCTAATGATTTTGCTTATGGAGTCGTCACAGACTCATCAGCAAACGTCTATGTGACAGGAAACACCGGAGGAGGACTGGATGGTAATTCCAGTGCAGGCAGCGCAGACATCTTTGTAGTTAAGTACAACTCTAGTGGGACAAAGCAGTGGACGAAGCAGCTTGGGACAGCAAGTGTCGATGCGGCTAATGGAGTCTCCACAGACTCATCAGGAAACGCCTATGTGACGGGAAACACCACAGGAGGACTAGATGGTAATACCAGTGCAGGCAGCACAGACATCTTTGTAGTTAAGTACAATTCTAGTGGGACAAAGCAGTGGACGAAGCAGATTGGGACATTAGGTAATGATTTTGCTTATGGAGTTGCCACAGACTCTTCAGCAAATGTATACTTGACGGGATACACCACAGGAGGACTCGATGGTAATACAAGTGCAGGCAGCTATGATCTCTTCGTGCTTAAGTACAACTCTAGTGGGACTAAGCTGTGAAATAGCTTACTTAGTTTCGTCCCCCCTATATACGTTCATGGAGCAATTGAAGTAACCACCCTGAAGGACGCGTTACTTGTCAGAAGAATATTTGCGCGATTTGATGCTGTCTGTAGCTCATAACGCAGACTTGAAACCTACTGTATTATTAGCGCTGACAACTGACGCAAGACGAATGGAAGTTTGGTCGCCGAAACGTAAGGACATTTATCTGCAAAATGGATTCATTACGTTCAGCCAAACGAAAACGGGAACAATCCGATCCGTTCCGATCACGGCGAAGCTCTGGAACTATTACGAAAGAGAACGCCAAGAATTGACACTCCGCTTATCTTCCCTTCAAAGAAACATCCATCAGTTCCGTTTGATTTTCGCGCACCATTTGAATCCACGGTTAAACTAGCGGGAATAGAAAATTTTACTTGGCATTCATTAAGACATTCGTCAGCGTCTTTTTTGATAATGGCGGGAGTTGATTTACGAACTGTTGCGGAATTATTAGGACATAAATCTATTACGATGACTCAACGCTAAACGCATCTTACACCGACGCATCTTTCCGAAGCTGTAAAATCTATAACAGACAAATTTTTATGAGGAATTTTCTTGAGAAAAGGAGAATATCTTGTCACACTTGTGTCGCACTTGGGTGCATAGAAACTGTCCTTTTTTGCCATTATCGTGGTTTGTCACGATTGCTTAAACCTTACGGCTGGCGCACCAGATAGGACTTGAACCTACAACCTACTGATTATTCATCCCCGTGTAGGTTGGTGGCTTGCAGATTGTCCTCAAGCAAGTTTACCGATGCGTCCCACGCCGATAATTCAAAAAAAGACGTTTTTCATTTTTTGTTTATTCTGTTTATTTGATCCTGTTTTAAAAAGTAAAACAATTTAATCATTTCGAGCGAAGCGGATTTATGACTTTTTAATCGACTGACTTATTTATTTATTCAGTCATTTTTGATATGGAGTGAGAGTCAGGTATTAATTCAATTATTCAAAAGCACCCATTTACCATCGTTCCGACTTGATTTGAGCGCTGCATCTATAAAAATCATGCCGGCAATTCCATCATCCAAATCCGGAAATAAAACATCCTGCGGAACAGGTTTCCCTTCACGGGCAGCATAAATTGCTTGTGCGATTTCGGTATAAATATTCGCAAAACCCTCGATGTAGCCTTCCGGATGTCCCGGAGGAGTGCGGGTTACTTTTACAGCGGATTCAGCAAGTTCCGGACTTCCACGTCCAAGTATTTTCGAAGGTTCTCCGAGGGGTGAAAATTTAAGGTAGTTTGGATTTTCCTGTGACCACTCTAAACCTGCTTTACTGCCGTATATTCGGAGGCGCAAACCGTTTTCATTTCCTGGTGCAACTTGACTCACCCAGAGCATTCCTTTTGCTCCGCTGGAGAAGCGTAATAAAATATGCGCATTATCATCCAGAACGCGACCTTCCACAAAATGATTTAAATCCGCGAGGATCTCTGTCGGCTGTAATCCACTCACAAAACAGCTGAGATGAAACGCGTGAGTTCCTATGTCGCCAAGCAATCCGCCTTCACCACCCTGTTCAGGATCCGTGCGCCAGGCTGCCTGTTTATGTCCAGTATCTTCCAATTTTTCGGAGAGCCAATCCTGCGCATATTCGATTTGTACTGTCCGAATATCACCGAGTTGACCTTCTGCAATTAAGGCACGCGCATGTCTCACCATGGGATAACCGCTGTAGTTGTAAGTCAGTGCAAATATTTTGTCGGATTTACGCGCGAATTCCGCAAATGCTTGCCCTTCTTCCAAAGTTGCGGAAAGCGGTTTGTCGCAGATTACATGAATTCCTGCTTTGAGGAAAATTTCTGCGATCCGCAGATGAAGATGGTTGGGAGTCACAATCACCACCGCCTCAATTCCATCTTGTCGCGCTTGTTCTTTTTCTGCCATTTGCTGAAAATCGGCGTAAGCTCGGTCTGCGGAAATTCCCAGTGTTTTTGCGGATCGTATTGAGCGTTCTGCTTCAGACGAGAAAACGCCGGCAACCAATTCGTAATGATTATCCAGACGTGCCGCCATCCTGTGAATTTCTCCAATGAAAGCACCCTCACCGCCACCGACCATTCCGTATTGAATTCTGCTCTGCATTAGTTTTAACTCTTTTCAACAGGTTTACTGCGCAGCGATGCCACGGTTTCCGGTTCAGCCCGTTTACAATTCTGGGGTGGTAGTCCCTGTTCCATTAACTTCAAATCTTCAAGCACCAAATCGCCCATCTCAAGCAATGCGGAACTTAGCGCACCCGCCCGGTGTGCGGACAGTAAAACATTAGGTGACTTCCGGATTGGATGATCCAATGCTAAAGGTTCCTCCGGAAATACATCTGCCGCCAAACGTATTTTCCCTTGTGCTGTGTATTCAACAAGTGCATCAAAATCTGCAATCGCCGCTCTGTTTAACAGCAATAATCCGGCACCGTGCTGCATCAAATCAAGTTTTGCCGTATTGAGCATTCCGCTGTTATTTTCGGTGACTGCGGCAACCACAAAGACAAATCTGCTGTTAGCAAGAACTTCTTCAAGGCTTGCCGGAACAACACCTTCACCTAAAAGATGACTTTCGGTCAGCCATGGATCAAACACACGGACATTTGGCCTGAAACCTTGAAGCAATTTATGAATCGCTTTCCCTAAATCGCCAAAGCCGATAAATCCTAACTCAGCTCCGCTGATCAACTCACTTTCAGTGTTGCCTGCTAAACCGTACAGTTCTTTGCCTTTGACGAAATCTCCATGCGCGCTGTGGATTCCTCGGGCAAGACTGAGTAACATGCCAATTGCAATTTCTGCCACAGGTACCGAAAAAACCGACGATGGCGTAAGTACTCTAATTCCTCTGTTGAAACAGAACTGATAATCAATATTGGGCATAAAATTGCCCTCAACATTAAAAACCGCTTTAAGCTTCTTTGCCTGTTTTAAAAGCGGGGCGTCCAAATCAGCATGTCCGATAATAAAATCTGCATCCCCGATGTGCTTGTTGTAAAAATCGGCCCGATTACTTCCATCAAACTCTATGAGCTGATGCACAACAGAAAGTTCTCGCAATGCAGCCGGAGAAAAAATATCCTCTTTTTTTCGTGGACTGGGGTCTAGAAGGACTGTACTCAAGATGTTCTCCAAAAATTATAATCTGCAGCCCGGACAAAAAATGTGTAATCCGGTTTTTAAGTTTATTCTCTTAACAACTGGTTTAAGACGAATCCTAACCGGACCTGCTTAGTTCAGCATTTTGCAGCAACCAAATAATAGTTTTATTTGATTGCTGCTTTCTTGGAAGTGACATTTAGAGATTACCGCATAATCCCTTATATCTTTAATCTTTAATTTAATCATGATTTCTCTTTAATAAGTTGAACGTCCACCACTCAAATCGAAGACTCCTCCGGTCGTGAAAGAATTTTCTTCCGAACAAAGCCAAGAAACCATTGAAGCTGCTTCTTCAACTTTTAAAAAACGATTTCTAGGAATTTTGCTTAACATATATTGGATATGTTCTTCACTCATCTGTTCAAAGATTTGGGTTTTAGCTGCAGCCGGTGTTACACAGTTAACAGCAATATCATAGTCTGCCAGTTCTTTTCCAAGCGATTTTGTGAGAGCTATTACTCCTGCTTTTGCAGCGCTATATGGGCCAGCATTGGGATTACCTTCCTTACCAGCAACAGAGGCTATATTTACAATACGTCCATAGTTTTGTCCTATCATAAGAGGAGTTACGGCGTGCAAACAGTTGAAAACACCTGTTAGGTCAACACTTATCACTCTTTCCCACTCCTCAGGTGGATATTCCCAAATTTTCCCTGATGGACCTGCAATGCCTGCGCTACAAATAAGAAGATCAATACTACCAAGAGAATCTTTTGTCTGATTGGTTGCTTTTTTCACAGAATCAAGATTGGTCACATCCATAACCACATATTCTACATTTCCTTTTGAAGCTAGATTATTTGCAGTCTTTTTTACTAAAGTTTCATCACGATCCCATAGGCTTACTGAAGCTCCAGACATTAGTAGGCGTTCTGCAATTGCTAAACCTATGCCTTGGGCTCCACCTGTTATTACAGCACTTCTATTTTGCAAATCAATTTTATTCATAAAACCTTTTTATTGTTATTGTTATTGTTGTTAATGTTTTGTTCTACTTACTCACCCCCAAATCTACAATTTGATTAAGCGATGATAATGTTGTTCCCGAAAGCTTGCTCTAATCCCTGATTTGTCTTAGCACTTGAATCTAATGCTTTGGGCTCTTCGTATAGAAAAAATAGATCAGAGTTAGATCGTGAATTAAAATTTTTTAAAAAAGAGATGGATGAGTTTACTAATAAAGATAAATTTAAAATATTTAATTTAGTAGATTGTAAATTTCTTAAATCATTTTTTATTTTATCTTCAAACTGCTTTTAAAAAAACAATATGAAAACATCTTTAGTGTTATTGAAACTATCAGTAATCAGTCACTCTTATGGTTCTCGATATGGATTTACTTAAACTTGTATACTCATCCGGGAAAATACATCTTACATTAATCTTTGGTTTTTAAACCACAATCAGATAATACTTACATCACCACGCCTACTTGCCAGGGGTTAAATTCTTCATCTCCATAGCCATTGAGTTCACTTTTAGAACTACTACCAGAAGCAGTTTTTAGAACTAGTTCAAAAACTCTTTTGCCAACTTGTTCTACGGTTTCTTCCCCGTCTATAACTGTTCCGCAATTAACATCCATGTCTTCACTCA
>Ga0209374_1000437_pt1 | contig 46092 bp, 36 predicted proteins | sample SaaInlLV_DNA_10m_FD_184683 | JGI IMG/M metagenome (GOLD analysis project Ga0209374, IMG submission 184683) | Marine microbial communities from expanding oxygen minimum zones in the Saanich Inlet - SI075_LV_DNA_10m (SPAdes) (version 2) | ecosystem: Environmental > Aquatic > Marine > Unclassified ... | reverse complement strand
CACGCAACTGATCAATTTTTTCGGCCTGGCCGAGGGCCGCTTTCTGGTCGACCTGCCGGGCTACGGCTTCGCCAAAGTGCCTCTGAGCGTTAAAAATAAGTGGCAGGAAGAGCTCGAAAAATACCTCCGCAGACGCCAAGTGCTGTGCGGCCTTGTGTTGCTTAGCGATATCCGACATCCGCTCAAAGAATTCGACCGCATGATGATCGATTGGGCTGTGCAGAGCGGCCTGCCGCTGCATTTGCTTCTTACAAAGTCAGACAAGCTCAAGCGCGGCGCCGCACAGAACACGCTACTCGCGGTGCAGAAAGAGCTCAAGCCGTTTAGCAACGTGACCGTCCAGCTATTCTCGTCGCTCAAAAATGACGGAGTGACCGAGGTTCGCGCCAAGCTCGACGAATGGCTCGGGGACGAAGAGCCCGCCTAATGCGCCTCGTCCCAATTCTTGCCCGTGCCAATATCAACGACCAACGGCACATCTAAGGCAGCGGCAGACACCATACGGAAACGCACGCCATCGACGAGTAAAGGCAGGTCGCGCTCGCTGACCTCGAACACTAATTCATCGTGCACTTGCAGCAGCATACGCGCGTCTATCGACCCTTCGTTTAACCAATTCTGGATATCGATCATCGCCCGCTTAATGATGTCGGCGGCGGTGCCTTGCATCGGCGCATTGATGGCCGTGCGCTGCGCAGCTTTGCGCAGCATGCCATTACCGGCATGAATGTCGGGCAGGTAGAGCCTGCGACCAAACAGTGTTTCGACATAGCCTTTCTCGTCGGCAAGCGCTTGGGTTTCATCCATATACGTGCGAACGCCCGGATATTTTTCGAAGTAGCGCTCGATAGTCTCGCCTGCCTCGCCGCGGCTCACGCCGATCTGATTCGCCAAACCAAACGCCGACATTCCGTAGATAAGGCCGAAGTTAATCGCCTTTGCGCTGCGGCGCTGATCACTTGTGACTTCGTCTAAGGCCACACCGAACACATCGGCGGCGGTAGCGCGGTGAACGTCCTGCGCCGACGAAAAGGCCTTAAGCAGACCCGGATCTTGCGACAGATGCGCCATAATTCTGAGCTCAACCTGCGAATAGTCGGCCGCGAGCAGAAGCATGTCTGACGCGCTCACAAACGCTTGGCGTACGCGGCGCCCCTCGGCTGTGCGAATTGGAATATTTTGCAGATTGGGATCGGTCGAAGACAACCTGCCCGTTGCGGCAACTGCCTGCTGAAAAGTGGAATGAATGCGGCCAGTGTTTGCGTTGACTTGCAGCGGCAGTTTGTCGGTGTAGGTCGACTTGAGTTTCGCAAGCGAGCGCTGTTCGAGAATCACCCGCGGCAGCTCGTAGTCTTGCGCAAGTTCGGCGAGCACCGGTTCGGCAGTGGAGGGCTGGCCAGTTTTTGTCTTCTTGAGCATGGGCAGCTCAAGCTTTTCATAGAGAATCGCTTGCAGCTGTTTCGGCGATCCTAAATTGAATGCCTCACCGGCGAGCGCATGCGCTTGTAGTTCGAGTTTATTGAGCTGGGTGCCGAGTTCGTCGCTCTGGCGTGCAAGCGCGACTCTGTCGAGCGTAATGCCGTTTTGCTCCATTGTTCTTAACACATTCACGAGTGGCAACTCGAAAAGTCGGTAAATGCCTTCGAGGCGCGAGTCTGCGGCAAGCTCATGCTCCAAATAAAGCGACGCGCGCAATATTAAATCGGCGCGCTGGGCTGCGTAGTCAAGCATTGCCGCAGGCGCAATGGCTTTCTTGGTGAGCTTACCCCGACCCTTGCCGGTAAGGCTTTCGAGTTCGATCGGCGACTGGTCTAAATAGTGTCGTGCAATGTCTTCGAGCGCGTGACGACTCGTCACCGAGTTCAGGACATAAGACGCGAGATGGACATCGGCTTTTATCGGCTGCAGATCAATACCTCTATTAGCGAGGACATGCGCAGTCGCTTTAAGATCATGCCCGGCTTTAATGCGCAGGCGATCTTCCAAATAGGGCTTGAGTAGCTCAAGCGCGTGGTCCCTATCGAGCTGCTGCCAAGGGTCGGAAACAAGTTCTCCCTCTTCAGAATTAACATGACCTAACGGTATATAATAACTAATGCCGAGTGCGGTACTAATCGCGACGCCTAGAATATCGGCGTCAAAAAAATGATCGCCCTGAGTCTCAAGACTAATCGAGAAACGTGGCGAAGATTCTATTTTACTTAAAAGAGTTTGCAGTTTTTCTTCTGTGTCGACGAGGCTGTATTGGATTTCTTTCGGCGTTACATTGAGCGCCGTATGCGCAGTTGTAGTGCTCGCGATGGTTTCTGAATCAGCCGACGCATTTATTGGCTGTTTCGCGTTGGCAGTCGAAGCGCCTTTTATTCCCTGCGATTCGAGTTCTTTGACCCACGACTTAAATTCAAGCTCGGAAAACAGGCTGAGTAACGCCTCGCCGTCTTCGGCGCTTGGCACTAATTCGTCGATTGTTAAATCGAGTTCGCAGTCGAGCTTAATCGTCGCAAGCTCGTAAGAAAGTCTAAGAAGATCGATGTTTTCGCGCAGCCTCTCGCCTATTTTTCCGCCAATCGCGTCGGCATTTTGGATAACGCCGTCCATCGATTGGTGCTCCAAAAGCCATTTGACCGCAGTCTTTGGCCCGACCCCTGGAACGCCAGGAATGTTGTCGGCTTTGTCGCCGGTGAGAGCGAGAAAATCGATAATTTGATTAGGCGCAATACCGAACTTCGCGACGACGCCGGCCACGTCAAGCCTCTCATTATTCATCGTGTTCATGAGTGTCACATGCTCGTCAACGAGCTGGGCAAGGTCTTTATCGCCGGTGGAGATAAGCGTCTTTATACCCTGCGCTGTCGCCTGCTTGGAGAGCGTGCCGATTACGTCATCGGCCTCGACACCTGGAATAACCAACATGGGTAAACCCATCGCCTGAACAATCTGATGAATGGGTTCGATCTGCGATCTAAGCTCGTCGGGCATCGGTGGACGAGTTGCTTTGTATTCCGAATACAGATCGCTACGAAAAGTCTTCCCTTTGGCATCGAAGACGATTGCAACGTTGCTGTCGGGGTGACCTTTTATCAGGCTGCGGATCATGTTGATCACGCCTTTAACCGCGCCGGTTGGCTGCTGCTTGCTATTCACCAACGGGGGCAGGGCATGGAATGCGCGGAACAAATAGGAAGAACCGTCTACTAGAATGAGTTGCTTGCTTGTTGTCACGTCGGTTTTCTCTATATGGCTATTTATTTGGCTATCTTTACGCTTTCTAGCGTCGATGTTTATCCTGTGACTAATCGACGGAACTGAGCGCTATTCTAAGCACTCGACAAAATCAGCAACGACTGCGCGCATGAGCCGCGTGTAACCTTCTTGCCCTTCGTCTATTTTTCGACCAAGGATGTCGACTTCGACACGGCGCAGTGTCGTTTCTTGCGCCAGTCCTTTCATCGCCGTAGCGATAAGACCGGCGTCCGAATCGGGCTCAGTAAGAAGACACTGTGGCTGCGCTGAGGCAAGCGATGCTCTCACCTCACTCAGTTCGCGAATACTCGGCGCGCGCTCGGGATCGACCAAAAGCGCCACGCGATGGCTTAAGCCAAACTCGCTTTCAAAATAGCGATATGCATCATGATAGACCGCGTAGGGCGGGGTGTCTTGTAAGCCTGAGTCTTGCGAGTCTGACTTAGTGCGCTTGAGCGAGGCGAATTCGGCTTCGAACGCCTCTCTATTCTGCGCCTGCTGTTCGATGAAGCGAGCGAGACTAGCGCGATAGTGTGGAGCGTTGCTCGGGTCTAAATTGCTGGCAGCGCGGGAAATAGCTTGCGCAATTATTTCGGCATTGGTGGTGCTAAGCCAGAGATGAAGGTCGATAGAATGCGGCTCAGCGTGCGCTTGATCGTCATGCGCCTCGATGAGTCCTCCGCGGTCGAGCTCATAGAGTCTGATGTCGCTGAGCAACGAGACAGTCACAGTGCGCGGGTCTTCGCGAAATAATTTCCCGAGGGTAACCTCGAAGTCTTGACCAACCCACAGGAGTAAGTCAGCCCTCGCCGCTTTGAGGCGCGCCGATGGGCTGAGCGTTGTGTGATGCGGCGAGTCACCTGCTGCGATTAAAGCAACGGCGTTTCCATGTCCGGCCAGAATATCATTGGCGATGAGCGCGAGAGGGTAAATGCTGGTGGCGACCAAAAGACCAGCACCGGTAACTGAGTACTGCTCGCTGCCGGGCTGCGCCTGAAGCGGTTGCAAAAACACACAGGCAAGCGCCGTTGCACACCACAGTGCTTTCTGTGCTTTTTGTGCCTTTTGCGCTAGTCGTACTAGCGGCTTAATTGGCCAGGCTAGGTTTTTCATGCAGACCCTTGGCGCGGGTATTTCTACGCGAGCGAGTGAGATAACTGAGTGGTGTATCATACCGAATGCGCGAAGCTAGCCATAGCAGGACCGCGACTTAACAGCGCTTTTGCAGCGAACCTAAGCGAATGCGATTATACTCACCGCCTTATCTTAGTAGAGAAATGCATCCATACGGGATCGAACATGGCTTCGCACGAAGGGACGACGACAGACAGCCACGGTGGCAACGCGCAACAACCGCTTTTGAGCGCAGTTGGGATAGGTAAACACTTTGGCGATCGTCTTGTGCTTGAAGGTGTGAGCTTTGCGATTCACTCAGGCCAGATTGTCACGTTAATCGGCCCTAACGGGGCAGGGAAGACGACGCTCGTTCGGATCGCTCTGGGACTGCTCGAAGCGGACACAGGAACGATCACGCGTCGCGAAGGCCTGCGGCTTGGCTATATGCCACAATCGCTGCACGTAGAGCCGACCCTCCCGCTCACGGTATACCGCTTCCTACAGTTAGCGCTGCGGGGGGCGCCCAAGCCACTCGATAGCACTGAGATTGTGGCGACGCTGAGCCTCCTGCAGATTCCGCACCTTGAACAGGCCCAACTTACCGGCCTGTCGGGTGGTGAATTGCAGCGAGTATTACTCGCGCGAGCACTGCTACGTAAACCCCATTTGCTGGTGCTGGACGAACCTGCACAGGGCGTCGATATTGCGGGTCAAGCCGAGCTCTACTCATTGATCGATACGATTGCCGAGACCCAGGGCTGTGGTGTCCTGATGATTAGCCATGACCTGCATCTGGTCATGTCATCTACCGATGAGGTGATTTGCTTAAACCATCATGTGTGTTGTCACGGCAAGCCCGAAGCGGTGAGCACTGATCCCGCTTACCTGTCCCTTTTTGGCGCGGGTGTAACCGACAGCTTGGCGGTATACACACACCACCACACACACGAACATGATATTCAGGGCAATATCGTTGGTGAAGGCGAGTGTAATCACCCATGAGCGACTTTCTCGGCCTTCTTACCACAGACTTTATTGTTTATGCCCTAGCGGCGGGGCTTTCACTGGCGCTCGTTGCAGGGCCACTCGGTTCGTTTATCGTGTGGCGACGCATGTCTTATTTTGGCGACACACTCGCTCATTCTGCACTGCTTGGAATCGCGATCGGCTTGCTCACAAATGCCAATCCTCAGCTCAGTATTATTGTCAGCTGTCTATTTTTCGCTTTTATATTGACCGTTCTAGATCGATCGCCAAAAGTGTCTACCGACACACTTTTAGGTATTCTCGCTCACAGCAGCCTTGCTCTGGGTATTGTCGTTCTCGCACTCGCCGATTCGGTTCGAGTTAATCTAGAAGCCTATTTATTCGGTGCTTTGCTCACAATTAGCGAGTCCGATCTTGTCTGGATTATTGTCGTCGCGCTAGGGGTTGGAGGAGTATTACTGAGGTTTTGGAACGAGTTCGTCGCCATTACCGTGCACCCGGATATTGCCGAAATCGAAGGTACTCGAGTCGATCATTTCAATATTCTTCTAGTGCTTTTGATCGCCCTAACGATTGCTGTGTCGATGAAAATCGTGGGCGTTTTATTGATTACTTCGCTTTTAGTTATTCCGGCTGCGGCGGCTCGACTGCTTTCAGCGACGCCCGAACAAATGGCAGTGCGCGCGAGCCTGATTGGCTGCGTGGCTGTGGTGATTGGTCTGTTTGGCGCATTTGTTGTCGATGTCCCAGTAGGCCCAAGCATCGTTGTGTGCGCAACCGCAATATTTCTCGTCCTCACACTCGCGCGAGGCGGCAAAGTCTAGGCCGACATGTTACTCGGTACCGAGCAACACTCTGACCACGGCGAGTAGGTCTCTATCGCGATGTGGCGGACGAATGACGCCGTGAAAGTCGCCTTGGGGGTTAATTAAGGCAATATGGCCGCTATGGGTGATGAGATAGTCATCAGCCGCGCTTTCGCCTGCCCCTGTATGACTCGAATGCGCACCATCGCTCGAGGGCGCGTGCTGCGATGAACTGTCTGCTGTTTGCGCAGGGGCTTGGTCATCGTGATTGTCGTGGTTGACCAATTCAGCGGGGTCCGAATACGTCACATAGAGCTGTTTGGTTAACACGCTGAGCGCGACGCGAGAGCCGGTGAGGCCAACGAAGTCATTGCTGTATCGAGCAACATATTCCGCCATCGTCGCCGAATCGTCACGTTCTGGATCGACTGTGCCTAAAATAACCTGTATCTGCGCACGTTCGGCTTGGGTGAGCTGTGCCGCCATCTCTGCCAATTCTTTCATAGTCAGCGGGCAGATATCTGGGCAGTGAGTAAAGCCAAAAAACACAAGGCTCCACTTGCCCACTAGGTTCGCGCCAGTAAAATCGTTTCCCTGTGCGTCGATCAGTGAGAAGCTTGAGAGAGGTCTGGGTTCAGGAAAAAGCGTTGTCCCTTTTTCGCGCAATTCGCTTATCTGTTCTGCCGCTTCCTCGCCTGCGTTCCAGAGCTTGTAACCCCTGTACACCGCAAGACCCAACAAAATATCGACAATAACAAAGGCGATAAGCAGACGCTTATTCATTCGATTCCTAAACTAGATAGTGATCGATCACTAACGCCACGAATAGTATGGCTAGGTAGATAATCGAGAAGCGGAACGTGTCCATCGGCGTAGACGCCTTTGGCCGAAACATGAGTTTGCAGGCGTAATACAGAAACCCAGCGCCGCTGAGCATCGCGATGGTTAGATAAAATGGGCCGCTGAGGCCAGAGAAAAACGGCAGTGCTGTCGTGCCGACCAGAATCACCGTGTAGACCAATATATGAATTTTGGTGACGTGCTCGCCATGTGTGACTGGCAGCATAGGAACGCCCGATTTGGCGTAATCGTCTTTTCTGTGAATCGCGAGCGCCCAGAAATGGGGGGGCGTCCAAGCGAAAATGATGAGAACGAGAATGAGCGCGTCGGGGTCAATCGTATTACTCACCGCAGACCAGCCCAAGAGCGGCGGCATTGCGCCTGCAAGCCCGCCGATAACGATGTTTTGCGGCGTTGCGTGCTTCAGATAACCTGTGTAAATGAAGGCGTATCCGATAAATGATGCGAGGGTTAGCCATGCACTCAAGGCGTTCACCCAAATCATCATTATCGCCATGCCGGCTACGCCGATAGTGAGCGCAAACATCGCCGCTTGCATAGGCTCTACTCGCCCCTGTGCAACGGGCCGATTGTGAGTGCGCGCCATTTTAATGTCGATTTTGCGGTCGATCAGATGGTTAACCACGGCACCTGACGACGCGACGAGCGCAATGCCGAGGTTGCCGAGAATAAGAATGTCGACGGGAACCATGCCGGGCACGGCAAGGAACATTCCAACAAGCGAGGTCAGTATCATCAGATACACAACGCGCGGCTTACAAAGCTCGTAATAATCGCGCCAACTTGCTGGGGTGCTGCTGGTCATTTCAGTCACTGTGGAGTTCTCGTTTGCGCTATTAACGTCTTAGCGAATACGTGATGAATTTCGTCGCCACTCGGGCTCGTTTCGTGAGTCACTACGGGTAGTGAAATTTCGTTCGCAAAGCACAACATCTTGTTGTTGGAATTATCGTTTGAGCCAGCGCTTAAGCGCGCGCATTTGATCATAATTACGCGCGAATCTCAACTTAAACGGTCGCTAGCCGAGTTCGGATCGCACTCAAAAAAGAAACTCTTTCGGCCGAGTTTTTGCGAATCATTCTCAGTTAAAGTAGAACCGACAGAACGCTGTCAAAAACGGTTGATTTTGCGCAATTTTCAGGGTTTTTACAGGCTCATTTACTTGCGGCTTAACGGGTTTTTCTATAGCATTCCGGTGCGCTAGAGGGTCATCAAAAATTCGGTAATGTCACGTCAGGAAAGTGACACCATCGAGTCAATGTTTTCCTCGCCAGCATTACAAAACTTTAGATAACTTTCTGATTGGCACAGAGCTCTTTCTAGCAATCACTGGCAGTTATCTAATCGAAATCGAAAAGAGGGTCGTATGCTCCTCGCGCCGATTTTGAACGCGCAGCTTTAGTTAATCTTTCGACAGGGATCTTAGTGAGTCGTTTGGCAAATGTTTGCCCTACTCGCTCGCCGTGTTTCGTGTCGAAAACGTTTGAAATCTCTACAAGGAAAACTGGGTATGATCTTAGCGGTCGTTATTTTCGCGCTGGTTATCGGATCGGTAATCTTTCACTTCGCGAGTCCATGGTGGTTCACCGACATCGTCTCTCAGTGGGACAGCATCGATGGTGTAATCAGTATCACGTTCTGGATAACAGGCGCGGTATTTGTTTTGTGCAACCTCTTCTTGGCCTACTGCGTTTACAAGTTCCGCAAGAAGCCAGGACATAAAGCGGTTTACGAGCCAGAAAATCACAAACTCGAAAGCTGGCTGTCTGCGATCACCACGGTAGGTGTTATCGCGATGCTCGCACCTGGTCTCTTCGTTTGGGCAGACTTCGTGACTGTGCCTGAAGAAGCAACCGAATACGAAGTGATGGGGCAGCAGTGGCAGTGGAATTTCCGCTACCCAGGCGCCGACGGTAAGCTCGGCACAGCTGACACCGAGTTCATAAGCGAACTCAATCCTTTCGGTATCAACCCAGAAGATCCAAACGGCATGGACGACATCGTCGTTAACGCCCCTGAGATGCATTTGCCGATCGGCAAGCCGGTAAAAGCGCTGCTGCGCTCGAACGACGTGCTGCATAACTACACGGTTCCCCAGTTCCGCGTGAAGATGGACATGGTGCCAGGTCTTGTTTCTTATCTCTGGTTCCAGCCAGAAGTTACTGGCCGCTACGACATCCTGTGTGAAGAACTCTGCGGAATAGGCCACTTCATTATGCGCGGCGCTGTCGTTATCGACACGCAAGAAGACTACGACGCATGGATTGCGAGCAAGCCTACTTTCGCTGAAACACAAGCGATGGCAGCGCCTGATCTCGCTGCTGGCCAAGCTCAGTACGCGGTGTGTGCGTCATGTCACGGTGCTGGCGGCGAAGGCAATCAAGCGCTTAACGCGCCGAAGCTCTCTGGTCTGCAAGACTGGTATATCGAGCGTCAACTCAACCACTTCAAGACGGGCGTTCGCGGCCAGACAGAAGGCGACCAGTACGGCGCATCGATGGTAGGCATGGCAAACATGCTCGTCGACGACGCTGCAGTGCGCAATATGTCAGCCTACATCGCTTCTCTTCCAGATGTGCCGGCTCAGCCAACGATTCAAGGCGACATCGCCAATGGCGCCGACATCTACGACCGTAACTGCGCTGCTTGTCACCTCGATAACGGCAACGGTACTTGGTACACGGACGCACCGAAGCTTTCTGGCATGAACGACTGGTATTTCGTCACCCAGATTAAGAACTTCCGCAGTGGCATCCGCGGTTTGCACGCAGCAGACCCGTATGGCGAGCAGATGGTGTCTATGGCCACAGCGATGGCCGCCAAGAACACGGACGACACGAAAGAAATGGAAGATGTTGCTGCTTACCTAAACACTATTCGCTAGTGTCCAGGTAGTAGTTAGTCCCAAGTAGATGTGCGCTGCCGCTAGGACAGGGCGGCGCCAAGCAAGAATTAGAAGTTTAACAAGTTAGGAGGTTTACATGGCCTACGTACCACTGGCTGACCAAGATCACGAACAGGAACTTCACCATCCCCATAGTTGGGTTGAGAAGTATGTCTGGAGCCAAGACCATAAAGTTATCGCTATTCAATACGGCGGTACTGCGGTTCTCGTTGGATTGGTTGCTCTCGTTTTGTCACTATTAATGCGCATGCAGCTCGGTTTCCCCGGGACTTTTGATCTTATCGATCCAAACGCTTACTACCAGTCGGTCACAATGCACGGCATGATCATGGTGGTTTATATGCTGACGGCGCTATTACTTGGCGGCTTCGGTAATTACATGATCCCGCTCATGATCGGTGCGCGGGACATGGTGTTCCCATTCCTCAACATGTTGAGCTTCTGGTTCTATCTGTTGTCGGTACTCATTCTTTTAGCGAGTTTCTTCGTGACGGGCGGCCCAACCGGTGCTGGCTGGACGTTGTATCCACCGCAAACCACAATGGCCGGTACGCCGGGCCACGACATGGGTATCGTACTGATGCTCGTCTCGCTGGCAGTATTCGTTGTTGCGTTTACGATGGGTGGCCTTAACTACGTGACGACAATCCTCCAGTTCCGTACACGCGGCATGACGCTAATGCGCCTTCCGCTGACTGTCTGGGGCATCTTCGTTGCCACGGTTCTTGGTCTCTTCGCCTTCCCAGCGCTACTCGTCTCTTGCATCATGATGATGTTTGATACGCTGCTTGGTACGAGCTTCTTTATGCCAGCGGTAATCGAGTCAGGTACAGCTCTCGACTACCAAGGCGGCAGCCCGATTTTGTTCCAGCATTTGTTCTGGTTCTTCGGTCACCCAGAAGTGTATATCGTTGCGCTCCCAGCGTTCGGTCTAGTCTCAGACGTTCTCAGCACACACGCGCGTAAGAACATCTTCGGCTACCGCATGATGGTTTGGGCGATTATCGCGATCGGCGGACTCAGCTTCATCGTGTGGGCTCACCACATGTACGTTAGCGGCATGAACCCGTACTTCGGCTTCTTCTTCGCCACGACAACGCTAATCATTGCGGTCCCTACAGCACTTAAAGTGTACAACTGGGTACTCACACTGTGGGAAGGCGACATTCGCCTCAACGCCCCAATGTATTTCGCGATTGGCTTTATCTTCACGTTCATACACGGCGGCCTAACTGGTTTGTTCTTGGGCAACGTGGTTATCGATCTGCCGCTGTCAGACACCTACTTCGTGGTCGCTCACTTCCACATGGTAATGGGCGTCTCGCCGGTTCTCGTGATCTTCGCCTCTATCTACCACTGGTTCCCGAAAGTGTCTGGACGCATGTACCACGAAGGTCTTGCCAAAGCGCATTTCTGGATTACCTTCCTTGGTACTTATGCAATTTACCTCCCAATGCATTACCTGGGCTTCCTCGGTGTTCCCCGTCGTTACTACGCGATCGGTGAGACTGACTTCATCCCAGCAAGTGCACAGACACTGAACGAAAGCATCACTATCGCGGCCCTGATCGTAGGCGCGGCGCAGTTGATCTTCCTGTTCAACATTCTGTGGAGCCTACGCAACGGTGAGAAAGCAGATCCAAACCCTTGGGGTTCGGCTTCACTCGAGTGGCAGACACCTGATACACCACCGGTTCACGGCAACTGGGGCGACAAGCTTCCTACTGTCTACCGTTGGGCCTATGACTACAGCGTTCCGGGTGCGAAGTCTGACTTCATTCCACAGAACATGGCTGAAGAAGACGTAGAAATGGAAGCTTCAGCAGCGAAAGGCGCGTAATCAATGAGCTTATTCAAACAGATTACCGAGAAGCCTTGGGAACGCAAAGGCATCATCGGCGGCCTAAAACCAGAAGGCACGTTTAAGTCACCCGCGGAGCGAGTGGCATTAAACTTCTTCTTAACCGCCGCCTCTATCGTGTTTTCTCTGTTTGGGGTTAGCTACTACATCCGCATGGAATTGCCGGATTGGTTGCCGATCGCTGAGCCAACATCACTCTGGTTCAACACGGGTTTACTCGTGATGAGCAGCGTGTTGTTTCAGTGGGCGCGTAACGTCGTAGGTAACGGCGGTTCGAAGAACGTGAAGATTGCGTTTTTCGGCGGTGGCGTTTTCGCCATCTTATTCATCGCGGCCCAGCTGCAAACTTGGGAAGAGCTCCAGCTAGCTGGCGTCTATCTCTCGAGCAATCCAGCGGCTGACTTCTACTTCTTACTTACTGGCCTGCACGCGATCCACATCGCAGGCGGCCTGTACGTATGGATTAAGTGTGTATTCCGAATGGTTACCGGAGCAGAAGCGAAGGAACAACGCCTGAGCATCGAGCTTTGTACGGTCTATTGGCACTTCTTATTGGTTGTTTGGCTTGTGATCTTCGCGGTCGTTGCCAACACCTAATTTGGCAGGGCGGGAGACCGCCCTTCTAGGGACAGAATTTAAAAATAGAGTTAATGGGAAATAAGGATGAGTGAAACTGCAGCAATTCAAGGAAGCCCAGAAGGGGTGGAAGGTCTAGTCGAAGACTGGGCCAGCGATAAGCAGACCTACAATGTGCCTTGGGGCAAGGCGATGATGTGGATATTCTTAGTATCGGATACCTTCATCTTTACCTGCTTTCTTACCGGCTACCTCAATGTGCGCCTCACAACGACAGAGCCTTGGCCTCTGCAGACAGAGATCTTCGCACTAACGTTGTTCGGCCAGTCTATTCCGCTCGTATTGATAGCGATCATGACTTTTATCTTGATCACGAGTTCGGGTTCGATGGCACTCGCCGTGAACTTCGGCTATCGCCGCGACAAGCAAAAGACATTCATCTTAATGGTGATTACCGCTTTGTTGGGCCTCTCTTTTGTTGGTATGCAGGCATTCGAGTGGACTAAGCTGATCGTCGACGAGGGCATTCGGCCCTGGAGCAACCCCTACGGCGCGGCTCAGTTTGGCTCAGTGTTCTTTATGGTGACAGGTTTCCACGGATTGCACGTGACGGGGGGTGTTATCTACCTTCTGGTTGTTGCAAACAAAGTGCGAAAAGGTCATTACGAAAAGAAAGGGTATGAGATCGTTGAGATCGCCGGTTTATACTGGCACTTCGTCGACCTCGTGTGGGTATTCATCTTCGCATTTTTCTACTTGCTATAAAGAGAGGGGATAACAATGTCATCTGAAGCAGGTCAACAACATCCTCTAGGGATTTATTACAAAATCTGGATCCTACTCTTCGTCTTGAGTGGGTTCTCTTACGCAGTAGACTATTTCCATGTCGAAGGCGGCCTACGCTGGTTCTTAGTAATCACGTTTATGTTCCTGAAGGCCGGTTTTATTACCGCGATCTTCATGCACGTCGTCTGGGAACGCCTAGCGCTAGTTCTGACGATCTTAGTACCGCCAGTGGCGTTATTGTTCCTCATTGGTTTTATGACCATCGAGGGCAACTATACTGAAGGCACGCGTTATCAGTACCGTGGAGACGATCCCACGCTGACGCCTTTGTCGCCTAGCGACTTCCATGGCGGTGGCCATGGTGAGGAAGCCGCACATTAATCGCTAACGCATTATTGTCGGTAAGATAAGAGAGGCCTGACGAGAAATCGCAGGCCTTTTTTTATGAGCGTTAATACAGGTTTTTACCGGCAGACTTACGCCTTGGGGCGCAAAGCCAGAATGACTTCGGCGGTTTTTGGCTCGACACCGCGCCAAAGTGAAAACGCGACGGCTGCCTGTCCTATTAGCATGCCCAGCCCGTCTATTGCTTTCGCCGCGCCATGCTCTTTTGCCCACCTAAGGAACAAGGTCGGCTCAGCAGAATACATCATATCGTAGCAACAGCAGTCGGGCGCGAGCAGCGACGGCACCAAAGGCGGAAGCTCGCCCCCAAGGCTTGCCGACGTGCCATTAATAACGACATCGTATTCATGCTGTTGGAGATCGTCGTAGCTTACCGCAATAATCTCTAACCGCCCTTCGAAATCGGACGCCAAACCTTGCGCCCTCGACAGCGTTCGGTTCGCGACAGTGATTGAGGCGGGCTTATTAGGTAAATCAGCTATTGCAGCCAGCACTCCGCGAGTAGCACCGCCCGCGCCAAGCAAGAGTAAGCGCTTACCTCCGATGGGAGTATCGTAATTCTCTATCAGATCATTTAGGAGCCCGGCGCCGTCGGTATTGTCACCTACTAGTCGACCTGCGGAATCGAGACTAAGGGTGTTCACCGCGCGCGCTAATGTCGCCCTCGGGGTCGTTATCTCGGCAAAAGCAAAAGCGCGCTCTTTATGCGGAACAGTGACGTTTAATCCTCCACCGCCGGAGGCAAACCAAGACCCAACAAAGCGCTCAAAATCGTCTTCCAAAACCTCGATGGCTTCGTAGGTGATTGCCTGCTGGGTCTGCGCTGCGAAAAGCGCGTGAATGAGAGGAGATTTGCTGTGTGAGATCGGCGAACCGATCACTGCATAGCGAGTCGGGGCACTGGATTGTTTATCGGCTTCCACGTCACTCATCTCCTCAACTCCTTATCTCGCATCTCCTTATCTCGCATTTCCTTATCTCGCATCTCGCATCTCCTCATCACTGAATTTTGCGCGTTGCTTTCTAGCCCGCGCTAGGCGCTGAGCTGAAGCCAATCGCGGTGGGGGAGAAAATCGGTGTACAGCTTTTCCTCTGCGCTGCCAGGGGTAGGTGTCCAATCGTATACCCAGCGCACAGTGGGTGGCAGAGACATGAGGATAGACTCGATACGTCCAACGCCCGACTGCAGGCCGAAAAGCGTGCCGCGGTCGAACACGAGGTTAAATTCGACGTAACGTCCACGCCGGTATTCCTGAAACTCTCGTTGTTCTTGCGTGTATTCGGTGTCTTTTCGTTTCTCGACAATAGGGACATAGGCCTCGAGATAACTGTTTGCAAGCGACTGTACAAAGTCGAAACACTTATCGAAGCCCATCTCGTTAAAGTCATCGAAAAACAAGCCGCCTATCCCTCGTGCCTCGCCGCGATGCTTGAGAAAGAAATACTCGTCGCAGCGCTTTTTGAGGGCAGGATAGTAAGCGTCGCCAAAGGGTGCGCAGGCTCGTTCGGCTGTGCGGTGCCAGTGTACGCAGTCTTCTTCGAAGCCGTAGTAGGGCGTTAGATCATAGCCTCCGCCAAACCACCAGACACTTTCTTCACCCTCTTTCTCGGCAACGAAAAGCCTGAAATTCGCATGCGACGTTGGCACCATAGGATTAAGCGGGTGGATGACTAGCGACACGCCCATTGCTTGAAAAGCCCTGCCCGCAAGCTCTGGACGCTCGGCGGTAGCCGATGCGGGCATGGCCTTACCAAACACATGTGAGAAGTTAACGCCGCCTTTCTCGATTACTTTACCGCCGCTCATGACCCGGCTCACCCCTGAGCCGCCCGAGTCTCGATCCCATTGGTCTGTGACAATCTCAGCGTCGGGGTCTATCTCGGCTAGGCGGTCTACAATCGACTCCTGAAGTTTAAGTAAGAAGTCTTTTACCGCAAGCGTGTCTACGTTGGTCAAAATGCGTTCCCCGTTCGAGTTTAGGAGCGCCGGCACCGCGTCACTTACCGCAGTCGATTACCACTAATTAAGTCGCGTATCTGTGAAGGTTCGGCGCTGTCGCCTAGCTCACCGGCTATTACAGCATCAATTCTACCGCCAAACTCCTCGACGAGTCTTGATTGAGATCGAATTTCCGGCTCGCCCGCATCATTAGCCGACGTGGAAACCAGCGCACCGCCGTGGCGATTGCATAATTCACGCACGAGAGGGTGTGCGCTGACTCTCACCGCCACGCTTGCGTGCTCGCCTTTTATCCATTGAGGAATGCAGCCGTCGACGTCGGGTATTAGCCAGGTAACAGGTCCAGGCCAGGTCGCCTGCATCGTGTCGCGCTGCGCGTCGGTGAGTGAGGCCGCGAGAGCGGGCAGTTGCTCGAGGCTCGAGGCGACAAGAATAAGCCCTTTCTCAACCGGTCTGTTTTTTATCTTCAGGAGTTTCGCGACAGCCGCTTCAGAAAATGGATCGCAGCCTAGCCCCCATACAGCCTCGGTAGGATAGGCAATTACGCCGCCCGCTGCGACCGCTTCGAGGCCAGCAACGATCGAAGGTTCGTCGAGTAAATATTCTGCCTGTTTGTGTGACGCATCAGCGCTTTGCATAGAAGGCTCCATAATGGGGTTGCTGAAGGACTCGCGGCCTCTAAATGGTATCCGCTCGGCATGGGAGCACATTCTACTTAATTTTGGGGGAGCTAGTAGCGCCAAGTAATGCCCGTGCTTATGCGATTTTTTTATCACCTTAGGCAATCGTGTAGCGCCCGCCTCGACAAGACACGAGGCCTCTCACTTCGAGATCAAGCAGCGCGTGATTTAGTGCACCAAAACTCGCCAGATCGGCATCGAGGAAGCTGTCAAAAAGACAGTCTTCGGTTCGCAGCCTCTGTAAGAGTTTACGCTGTAGCGGCTGAAGGTCATTCGGCTCACCTGTGTCGATTAGATTGCCGAATCCGGTAGGCGAGAGCATGTCACCCGCCTCTGTAGCCTCACGAGCCTTGAGTCCAAGCTCGAATAAAATATCATTTGGGTCATCGACTAACATTGCTCCCTGTTTTATCAGTTCATGACAGCCACGACCTTGGGGGTTACTCAATAGACTCGGCAAGGCGTAAACCTCTCGATTTTGTTCGACCGCGTAACGCGCGGTGATCAATGACCCACTCTTTATCGCTGCCTCTATCACCAACACGCCCACGCTCAACCCACTGATAAGTCGGTTGCGTCGGGGGAAATTATAGGCGTACGCGCGCATGCCCAGTGGAAACTCTGACACCACTGCACCGTTGTCCGCGATTCTCTGAAAAAGCGCTCGATGAGCGGCAGGGTAGACTCGATCGATTCCGGTGCCCAGAACAGCCACCGTCGACACGGATGCATCAGAACCGGCAGCATCGAGGGCGCCGAGATGGGCATTGGCATCGACGCCCAGCGCGAGCCCACTGCAAATGGTCACACCAGCCTTGCACAACTCGCGAGCCATCCAATACGCATTGCGCTTTCCATAATCGCTCGCGTTACGGCTACCCACTATTGCAAGCTGCAGAGAAGCCAGTGTCGCAAGCGAACCGCGAACATAAAGCAGAAGAGGCGGGCAGTCTGTTTCGCGCAATCGCTCAGGGTAAAAAATGGAATCATAGGTTACTAAGTGATGCTCAGAATCTAGTGCCCACTCGAGATCTTTGTCACCCAACGAGAGTGTTTCTGCGCTGGCAGGCTCACCACTCAGCAGCGCCTGCTGTGACAGGCTAAGATCGTATTGCTCTTGCGCTTCACGCGTCGTCGCCATTAATGCCTTTAAAGACCCTTGGTGTCGAAGCGCACGTGACAGCGCTGGCGCATGACCACCTTTGCAGTGAAACAGCGAGAGGGTAAGCCTGAGCTGCGCGTCGTCGCTATTCATTGCACGGCAGCCGCGGTGCCTTTTATGCGGGACCCCCTCTCTATGGGTTGTGAGGCGGACAGTATCAGTGCTAACGAAAAATAAGGCGTACGCGCATAGATAATGGCATCGCCTAGATCCTTGTCAGCTTGATTAGGCGCCACAATAGCAACGCGCATACCTTGAGTCAGGCCGTCGATTTGCCCCCGATCGATGATCATGTTTGTTTGCCTTGCACCCCATTTTCTTCCCGAAAAAAACGATAACACCTGGCCATCTATGCTATGCGGCGAAGAAGAGGCGGCGAGTCGTTGTCCGTGGCTATTCAGACCCTCGGCGTTAATCACCGAGGCGAGAGACAATTCCCCGAGCGTACCCGCTGGCACAATGACATCGTTTTCGCGAACCACGCCAACACTTGTGGTTACTCTAAGCCACTGTCGGGGCGCTTTATGGCGACGCTCGTTCGCAGCAGTTCGTGGAGTTTCGGCGGTGGTGATAACAGTCGGCTTAGCGAGCAACGTCGCGCTGCCAATAAATTCTAATTCTTGAATCTGTGCCCAAGAGTCTTTGATAACGAAGTGGGCGTATTTCTCCGTTGGACCGCTGCGCTGTTTCTCGACAAGGCGAGTATGTGTTTCGCCGAGTCGGTAGATCGAATACTCCGAAATTCCCGTGTCTAGCTTGCCAGCGACGAGCACCAAGTCTTCTTGCGAGGCAATGCTAGAATTGTTTTCGAGCGCAATGATACGTGGCGTCTTAGCGAGCGTGCTTAGTTGAACAATCGTATTGCGTCCAATCGCCGCGTGCAGTTTTGGCAGTGACACGCCATCGGTGTTGGTGCCGAAAGGTTCGGATGTAAGCTGGGGAAGAAGCGTTATTGTCTGCTGCGTAAGAGCGACAGGTGAATACAACAGGATTGAGGTAAGCAGAGCGAGGGTTAGCAGCGCTTTCAACACGGGCGAATAGCTAGCTAACGCTTGGACATGGCTTTCTTTCTGCATAGTCTTACACCGTTTGTTTGCGTTTTGTTTGCGTTTTGTTTGCTCGCTAGTCTGCAAGTGGCCTAAAACCCCCAAAACGGAGCCTGTAAAGCAAACAATGAGTGCACAATCTGTGGAATAATAGCCACTATGACCCCATCTTATGGGTATAACCCTATTCGGGGACGCAACAGAGGACGCAACAATGGCCGTTTTGCCAATATTAGAATTTCCGGACCCGCGGCTACGCACCGTAGCAAAGCCGGTCACTCTTTTTGACGCGGAGTTAAAAGCCTTAGTCGCGGATATGCGCGAAACAATGTACGCCGCCGAAGGCATCGGGCTTGCGGCGTCGCAGATTGACGTACATCAGCGTATCCTTGTCATTGATGTCTCTGAAACTAAAGATAGTCCACGCGCCTACATCAATCCAACTTTCGAGGTAATCGACGAAGAGCTCCAAGATTACGACGAAGGCTGTCTGTCGGTACCCGGATTCTACGAGACGGTCTCGCGCCCGCGGCGTGTCATCATTAAGGCCCAAGACGAAGAGGGCGCACCGTTCGAGTTAGAGGCAGACGGCTTGCTCGCCATCTGCATTCAGCACGAGATCGATCATTTGGATGGCAAACTGTTCGTCGACTATATTAGTAAATTGAAACGCGACCGAATTCGAAGCAAGCTTACCAAGGCCCATAAGAGAACGGCCTAATTCAGTCGGCTAGGTCCAATCCCATCCTCTTAACCTAAATCGAAGCCTCCATGAATAAACTGCGAGTCTGTTTCGCCGGCACACCCGAATTCGCCGCCGCTCATCTCAACGCGTTAATCACGGCGCAAGCCGAAGACGCTTCACGTTTCGAGTTAGTGGCCGTTTACACTCAGCCCGATCGTCCGGCGGGTCGCGGGAAGAAACTCTCGCCTAGCCCGGTTAAGCGGACGGCCATGGAGGCGGGTCTTAGGATACTGCAGCCATCGACGCTTCGCAGCGACGAGGCGGTCGCCGAACTCAACGCTCTCGCTTGTGACGTATTAATAGTCGTCGCTTATGGGTTAATTCTGCCACAGTCGATTCTCGACACGCCGCGACTAGGCTGCGTGAATGTCCACGCTTCACTGCTGCCGCGGTGGCGAGGCGCAGCGCCTATCGAGCGCGCACTTCTTGCAGGCGATGATTCCACCGGCGTGACAATAATGCAGATGGACGCAGGCTTAGATACGGGCGCCATGCTCGAGAAAGCAGCTGTTGTCATCGACGGGCGTGAGACACGCGTCAGCCTCGAAGCGAAACTAGTCGCTGTTGGGACCAAGTCTCTAGTCGCGGTAATGAACAATCTCGAAGCATTTCAAGACAGCGCGCGAATACAGGACGACGCGCTTAGTACCTATGCCAATAAAATAGACAAAGCAGAATCGCTTATCGATTGGGCACTGCCTGCCGCGAAAATCGATCTCCTTGTGAGAGCAAGTATTGGCCGCGCGCCTGCGTTTGCGCTCCTAAACGGCGAGCGCGTCCGTATCCTCGAATCTAGTGTGCCGAACACGCGTGCTAGCGCCGAAGTAGGCACTGTCACCGAAGTCGATAAAAGCGGATTCAGCGTGTGCTGCGGTGACGGCAGCGTGTTGCAGGTAAGCCGCGTGCAGATGCCCGGTAAAGGCGAAGTGAGCGTAAGCCAACTGCGTAACGGCAAACCCGATGCGTTCGCGGTTAACACGTGCTTCGACAAACCAACGACGGCCGAGGGGTCTTAAATGTTCGGATTCAACTACCACCCCGCGCGCGTGAGCGTTTAGATGGCGGCCAAGGGCGCCCGCGCGATCGCGGCTAAGGTGCTCGCCGCACTGCAAGTAGGCACCAACGGCTCGCTTGGAAACCTGTTAGACGACTACCGCGAGCGCCCCGACTTTCCCCTTATTCAAGAACTCTGCTTTGGCGCTTGCCGCTGGTATCCTGCGCTGCACTCGCTGCTCGATCAGCTATTAAGCAAACCCTTAAAGGCCAAAGAAAGCGATGTGCGCTGGCTACTCCTTGTTGGTCTCTATCAACTGCGCGAGTTATCTATTGCCGATTATGCCGTGATCAATGAAAGCGTCGAGGCCAGCCGAAGCCTCAAAAAACCGTGGGCCGCGGCGCTGGTTAATGCGGTACTGCGTAATTATCTCAGGCGCAAAGAAGCGCTAGAAGCGGCTCTGGCTATCACACAAAATCCTGGCGCGGCGTCGAGCGATGCGACCCTCGCGGCCGCTGCCCTCGCCCATCCACAATGGCTTTTCGATGCATTAAAAGCGCAGAGGCCCGAAAGCGTCGAAGCAATTTGCGCAGGCAATAACGCGCGCCCGCCGATGACGCTGAGAGTTAATCTGAGCAAAGTAAGCCGCGACGACTACCTCAAACAGCTTGCCGAACGTGGTATCGAGGCGACTCGCGGCGGCTATGCCGAGACAGCGCTGGTGTTAAGAGACGCGTGCCATGTTGATGACCTTCCTGGTTTTCGAGACGGACTGGTTAGTATTCAAGACGAGGCCTCGCAAATCGTTCCTAGCTTATTGGCCCTCGAGCCCGGCTTGTCACTCGTGGATGCCTGCGCAGCGCCGGGCGGCAAAACCGCCGCTATCCTCGAGCGTGAACAGGGGCTGGACCGCGTCTTTGCGATCGACTCAAGTAAGAAGCGACTTGAGCGCGTAACCGATAATCTTGCCAGGTTGAAGTTCACCCAACAGCCTGTGACACTCTGCGCCGCGAACGCCGAAAAGCTAGACGCTTGGTGGGACGGCAAGCCGGTCGATCGCATTCTCCTCGATGCGCCCTGCAGCGCCACCGGCGTTATCCGCCGCCACCCCGATATCAAGGTTCTGCGCTCGCCCGCCGAGGTCGCAAGCTGCTGCGAAAGTCAGCAGACATTGCTTACCGCGCTGTGGCCTTGTCTCGCCGAGGGCGGAATATTGCTCTACACAACCTGTAGCGTGCTAGACGAAGAAAACCAACACGCGATTGCACGCTTCTTAGAAGCGACAGATAACGCTAAATGTGAGCGCATCGCGGCCGATTGGGGAGTAGAATGCGTAGCAGCCGATGGTGGCAGCCTCGGCCGACAGTTGTTACCGATCGATCCTCGGGGACCCGATGGATTCTTCTTTGCGATACTGCGCAAAACGAGCACGCCTGAGAGCAAGTCTGGATGAAAATAATAATCCTAGGTGCCAACCAAGTTGGCAGCACCCTAGCTGAAACGCTGGCAAACGAAGCCAACGACATCACGATCGTCGATTCCTGCCCCGATCGTCTTCGCGAACTCAAAGACCATATCGACATTGGTGTAGTGCCCGGACACGCCTCGCACCCCGACGTGCTCGAGCGCGCAGGTGGTCAAGACGCCGATATGATTATTGCGGTAACCGAAAGCGACGAAGTTAATATGGTTGCCTGCCGCGTCGCCCACTCGTTATTTCATACCCCTAAGAAAATATGCCGAATCCGCGCGTCGTCTTATCTCGCCAGCGAAAAGCTGCTCGGCAAGAACGGCATTGCTGTTGACGTTGTGATTTCGCCGGAACTGATTGTGTCCAAAGCGATTTCGCGCCTTCTGCGCTTACCGGGATCGCTACAGGTGCTCGATTTTGCCGACGGTAAAGTACAGCTGGTGGCGGTAAAGGCTTTTTATGGAGGGCCTTTGGTCGGCCAAGAGATTCGGCTTCTGCGTCAGCACATGCCTTCGGTCGATACCCGTGTCGCCGCGATTTTTCGCAAAGACCGTCCGATAATCCCCGAAGGCTCGACCGTTATCGAAGCAGACGACGAGGTGTTTTTCGTCGCCGCTAAAAAAGATATTCGCGCCTGCATGAGCGAACTACGCCGCATGGACAAGCCCTATAAGCGAATCATGATTGCGGGTGGCGGTAATATCGGACTCCGACTCGCGGAGTCAATCGAACAGCATTATCAGGTTAAAGTAATTGAGCGCGACGCAGATCGCTGCAAAGTATTGAGCGAAAGCTTAGACAGGGCGATCGTATTAAACGGCGAAGCGTCTCAGCGCGAACTGCTTATCGAAGAGAACATCGCCGACACCGACGTCTTCCTAGCGCTTACGAATGACGATGAGGCCAATATTATGTCGTCACTTCTCGCCAAACGTCTCGGGGCGAAGAAGGTGATGACGCTAATTAACAATCCCGCCTATGTCGACCTCGTGCAGGGCGGCGAAATCGATATTGCGATCTCACCACAGCAGGCGACTATTGGAAGCCTGTTAACTCATGTGAGACGCGGCGACGTAGTGCAGGTTCACTCTCTGCGCCGTGGCGCAGCCGAGGCGATGGAGGCGATTGCTCACGGTGATGCGGGTTCGTCGCGTGTGGTTGGCAAAGCGATCGAAGACATCGAATTGCCGCAGGGAACGACAATCGGCGCGATAGTACGCGGCGATGAAGTCTTAATCGCACACGATGCGACGGTCATACAATCCGAAGACCACGTTATTCTCTTCTTGGTAGACCGCAAGCGGATACCCGAAGTAGAACGTTTATTCCAAGTTGGCCTCAGCTTTTTCTAGGCGGGTAAATGCATTTTTCGTTAATAGTCAAAATACTCGGCCTGCTGCTCATGCTGTTCAGCGCGATCGGCAACCTGCCGCCCGTGTTGGTGTCGCTTTTTTATGACGACGGAATGATGGCACCTTTCATCGAGTCATTTTTCACCGTATTTATCACCGGCTTCGTCATGTGGCTGCTGACGTTTCGGGCGAGAACTGAGCTCGGCACACGCGACGGCTTTCTTATTGTCACGCTGTTTTGGGCGGTACTAGGTACGGCAGGTAGCCTACCGTTTATTTTATCGAGTTCGGTTGAGCTGTCAGTTACCGACGCCATTTTCGAATCGCTGTCGGGTCTTACCACAACCGGCGCCACCGTTATCTCAGGATTAGATTCACTGCCCAAATCGATTCTTTTCTATCGTCAGCAACTTCAGTGGCTTGGGGGAATGGGCATCATCGTGTTAGCGATGGCGTTGCTGCCCATGCTTGGTATAGGCGGCATGCAGCTCTATCGCGCCGAAAGCCCGGGGCCCGTAAAAGATAATAAGCTAGTGCCGAGACTCGCCGAGACAGCAAAAGCACTGTGGACAATCTACGTAAGCCTCACCCTCGCCTGTGCCGCTGCCTACTGGGCCGCGGGCATGTCGGGGTTTGATGCAATTACCCACAGCTTTTCGACAATTGCGATCGGCGGCTTTTCGACCCATGACGCAAGCATGGCCTACTTCGATAGTTCGGCGATTGAAATTATTGCCATACTCTTTATGTTTATCGCCGGAATTAATTTTGCGCTGCATTTTACTGCGTGGCAGCGCAGTAGAATCGATCACTATTTTCGCGACCCAGAATTCCTCTTCTACGGGTTTATCTTGCTCGCTGTCTCGCTTGTCACCGTCGCGGTGTTGCTGCGTTTCGAGGTTTATCCCACGGTACCCGAAACGATCGTGAACGGAATTTTTCAGGTCGTGTCCTTTGCAACCACCACCGGCTTTGCTACAAGCCAATTTCATGAGTGGCCTATTTTTCTGCCTTACCTATTAATGTACGCAGCGATAATTGGTGCGTGTGCCGGCTCGACAGGTGGGGGCATGAAAGTCATTCGAATCCTGCTTATTTTTAAACAGGGTTTTCGTGAGGTGCAGCGCCTTATTCACCCGCGTGCGGTGATTCCGATTAAGCTCGGCCGCAGCCCAGTACAAGACAGAGTTGTGGAGGCGGTGTGGGGGTTTTTCGCGGTTTATGTAATGGCGTTTATGTTGATGCTGCTCGCGCTCCTCGCCACGGGTCTGGATATCGTGACAGCGTTTAGCGCAGTTGGTGCCTGTATCAATAATCTCGGGCCTGGTCTTGGCGCCGTGACACAAACCTATGGCAGTCTCTCCGATGCGGCGAAGTGGATTCTGTGTTTCGCGATGCTCCTCGGGCGTCTCGAGGTCTTTACGCTACTGGTGCTGTTTACCCCCATGTTCTGGCGGCGCTAAAAGCGACACTCAATAGAATTCACTGTCGTCCGGCTGGCGGCGGAATCGTTTGTATTCCCACTGGTACTGTTCCGGCGCGAGTCTCACACAGCGCTCAACGCTGCGATTAATCGCGGCTGCCGATGCGCCGAGGTCTTTGTCGTAAATACCGGCATCTGCCTCGTGTACGATAACCTTAAATCCTTTGCCTTTAGGAAGGCGCTGTGCAAAGCCGCAGAATACGCGCGGCGTGCCGCGTTGCGCGAGCCGGCTTGTTAGCGTCATAGTGAACGCTGACTCACCAAAAAAGTCAGCATAGACTCCGCCTTCGTCAGTAGGCACTTGATCAGGCAAGACACCAACCAGCTCTCCTTTCTGCAGCGCACCCAACAAAATTGCCACACCTTTGCGATTAGTCGGCGCGAGTTGGATCCCACTTTTTGCCCTGACACCGCGCAGGAGGGCATCCATCTGCGGGTTTTTAGGCGGCTGATACATGAAATTTGACGCGATTCCCTCACAGGCGAAATAGCCAAAGATTTCCCAATTACCAAGATGCGGCGCAAGCAGAATAACGCCTTCGCCTGCTTTAGCCGCCGCCTGCAGCGCCGCTAAGCCTTCCACCTCGGTAACCTGAGCAAGCGTTCCTTCGATAGGCAGTATCCATGCCTTGCCCATTTCAAGTCCTGTGCAAACCATGCCGTTAAGACTCTGCCGCGCAAGCGACTCTTGCTCTGCGCTGGATAATGCGGGAAAACACGCCGCAATATTGCGCCGAGTCGTCGCCGCAGAGCGGTTTGGGATCACCGCGAAAAGCCAGCCAAGACCGCCTCCGATCCAGTGCAACAATCGCAGGGGAAGCACTGACGTAAGCCTTAGAAAGCCGAGAGCAACGAGGAAGCCTAGCCGGCTCAGCGTCGGAGAGGCCTCTTTTGGGGAAATCGAATCAGTAATCTTGGGCTCGCTTGCGTTATCACGTCGACGAATTAGGGTGTTGATGCAGGCCGATTGTCGCATCTACCGTATAGGCTCACCAAGTGCTTGTCTTGGTTTTTACCGTTGGCACTGCAGAAATCTTGCCATGGTACTCGGGCCTCGTTGGTAGATAACTCCCTGCGAATCAAGGATAATTAGCGCCCTCTAAATGACTGACAACATGGCGTTAACGTGAATAAAGCATCCGATCTCAACACCTTCCAAGGCCTCATCTTCGCATTACAGCAGTTTTGGGCGGAGCAGGGCTGTGTCGTCCTGCAGCCGTTAGACATGGAGGTCGGCGCGGGGACGTTCCATCCGGCCACTTTTCTACGCTCGATAGGACCGGAGTCGTGGAGTGCGGCCTATGTTCAGCCCTGCCGTCGTCCGACCGATGGCCGCTATGGCGAAAACCCCAACAGGCTTCAACATTATTACCAGTTTCAGGTCGTGCTAAAGCCCTCGCCAAAAAATATCCAAGAGCTTTACCTCAAATCCCTCGAAAGCCTCGGCATTGACATGTCTGTGCATGATATCCGCTTCGTCGAAGACAATTGGGAATCGCCAACGCTCGGTGCTTGGGGACTCGGCTGGGAGGTATGGCTAAACGGCATGGAGGTGACTCAGTTCACCTATTTCCAACAGGTAGGCGGACTCGAGTGTTATCCGGTTACCGGCGAGATCACCTATGGCATCGAGCGCATTGCGATGTATCTGCAGGGCGTCGATAGCATCTACGACATCGTCTGGACCGACGGGCCCAATGGCAAGGTAACCTACGGCGATGTATTCAAGCAAAACGAAGTCGAAATGTCGGCGTATAACTTTGAACACGCAGCGACCGACCTGCTGTTTGGTTATTTCGATGACTGTGAGCAGCAATGCAAAAAACTGATTGAGAGTAAGCTTGCACTGCCCGCCTACGAACAGGTGCTTAAGGCCTCACATTATTTCAACCTTCTCGACGCGCGCCATGCCATTTCCGTCACCGAGCGCCAGCGCTTTATTTTGCGCGTTAGAACATTGTCTAGGCTTGTTGCCGAAACGTATTACGCAACGCGCGAAGCCCTCGGCTTCCCGCTTATCGCCGACGACTTTAGAGAGGAGTTTATGCAGCACCAAAAGGCTAGCGCAAGCTCAGGTGAAGGCGAGACGAAATCAAGCGAGTCTAAGAAGAAAGCAAAAAACAAGGAGAAGTCGTCATGAGCACCCGCGACTTTTTAGTAGAGATCGGCACCGAAGAGTTGCCGCCTAAGGCGCTAGCGAGTTTATCGAAAGCGTTTACGAGCGAGATTCTTGCAGGGCTCAAGAAACTGCAGCTTGGCTTCGCCGATTCAGAGAGTTTCGCCACACCGCGCAGACTCGCGCTGCTTGTTAGCGGCTTAGACGAGTCGCAGGCAGACAAAGCAGTCGAACGCTTCGGCCCCGCAGTGCAGGCTGCTTTTGATGCAGACGGTAACGCGACGCCCGCAGCACTAGGCTTTGCAAAATCGTGCAACGTAGCAATCGATCAACTCCAACGAGCAGAAAAAGACGGCGTCGAGAAACTTTTCTACAGTGCGTCGCAGCCAGGTCAACCGACGAGTGCGCTACTTAGTGCAATCGTCAGTGAGGCGCTCGACAAACTGCCTATTCCTAAGCGTATGCGCTGGGGTAATTCGCGCGCAGAGTTTGTGCGTCCGGTGCATTGGGTTATACAACTGTTTGGCGACGAGGTCGTGCCAGGTGAGTTTTTTGGCGTTACCGCCGGAAGAGAGTCACGCGGCCATCGCTTTCATGCCGATCGAGCTATCGAAATAGATAGCCCAGCTAATTATGCGGCCCTGCTCGAGAACCAAGGACATATCATCCCTCAGTTCGACCGCCGCCGTGAAATGATTCGCGAACTGGTGATCGCCGAAGGCGTTAAGGCTAACGCCACAAGCATTATTGACGAGGCGCTATTAAGCGAGGTCGCAAGCCTTGTCGAGTATCCCGTCGCGCTCACCGGTAAGTTCGAAGAGCACTATCTCGAAGTGCCGCCAGAGGCGCTTATTCTCGCGATGAAGTCTCACCAGAAAACCTTTTACTGCGTCGATGCCGAGGGTAAGCTTTTGCCACTGTTTATCGCAGTGAGCAATATCATAAGCAAAGACCCGGCACAGGTAATCGAGGGCAACGAACGCGTTATTCGCCCGCGCTTAGCAGACGCGAGTTTCTTTTTCGAAACCGACAAGCAAGTGTCGCTTGAAAGTCATCTGGCCGCGCTTAAGAAGATTGTTTTTCAGGACAAGCTTGGCACCGTTTATGATCGATCGGTCAGAATTGCTAACTTAAGTCGTGCGCTCGCGCCGCTTTGTGGCGCTGATCCCGTTCTGTGTGAGCGTGCTGCGATGCTCTCTAAATGTGATCTTATGACTAATATGGTTGGAGAGTTTGCCGACTTGCAGGGCTTGATGGGCCGCTATTATGCACTTAACGACGGCGAACCTGCTGAGGTTGCCGAAGCAATAGACGAGCAATACCGCCCTCGGTTTGCTGGCGACGACCTGCCAGCCGGGCTAACCGGCGCGGTACTCGCAATCGCCGAAAAGCTCGACACGCTCTCTGGTTTGTTTGCTATTGGGCAACCTCCTACCGGTTCTAAAGACCCGTTCGCACTTCGTCGCGCGGCCATTGGCCTGCTACGAATTCTCATCGAGAAAGAACTAGACCTCGATCTTGCGACTTGCATTGAGCTCGCCTTTGCCGGCTTAAAAGACCTTGATGCGGCGAACGTAGACAGCAGCGATAAGGTTCAGCAGCAAGCGCTAGAGTTTTTATTAGACCGACTTCAGGCGTGGTCGTCAGACAAGGGTATTAGTCCTGCGGTGTTCCAATCGGTTATGGCGCTCAAACCGACCCGACCCGTCGACTTCGATCGACGCGTGCAGGCTGTTGCTCACTTCCAATCACTCGAAGAATCTTCGGCGCTCGCCGCTGCGAATAAGCGCGTGTCTAATCTTTTAGCCAAACAGGAAGTCCTTGCAGACGCGGTCGTAGACAGTGCCTTGTTTGTGGAACCCGCCGAAAAAGCGCTTTTCGAAAAGCTTGTTGCTGTGGAGACTGAGGTGGAACCGTTATTCGCCTGCGGTGACTATAAGAAGGGGCTTGCCTCACTTGCGCAGCTTAGACAGACAGTGGATACCTTCTTCGACGACGTATTAGTCGTCAGCGATGATGAGGCTCAACGCACTAATCGTTTAGCGTTACTGTCGCGACTTCGTCGTGGGTTTCTGCAGGCGGCCGATATTTCGTATCTGTCATCGTAAGTGTAGCGGAGAATCATACCGTGCCCGTTTTAGTCCTCGACCGCGACGGCGTCATCAATCACGACTCGGTCGATTTCATCAAATCTACTGACGAATTCGTTCCACTGCCTGGCAGCGTTTTAGCGATTGCGCGCGCCCATCATGCGGGTTGGAAAGTCGTCGTCGCGACTAATCAATCAGGTCTGGGCCGTGGATTATTCGACGAGTACGCGCTAGCGCAGATGCACGAGAAGTTGATTACACTGGTAGAAGACGCGGGCGGGGAGATCGAGGGAATCGTTTTCTGTCCGCATCTTCCAGAGACGGGCTGTGACTGTCGAAAGCCGCGAGTTGGTCTGCTGACCGAAATAGAGTCGACTTTCGGCCTTTCGCTTGCGGGCGAGCCTTTTGTCGGCGACAGCTTGCGGGATTTGGAGGCCGCGATCGCATTCGGTTGTCGACCGGTGCTGGTGCGCACAGGCAAGGGCAGGGAAACCGAGGCCAAACTGCTTAGCGAACCAAACCTACTCGGCACCACAGACCTATCGATTTTCGATGACTTAGCCGCGGCCGTAGAGTCACTTTGCGGGCAAGTCTGACCGGGGCTCGGCTATTACAGCAAGCAAGCCAGACTCGCCCTCACCCTAGATATCCAGATTTTCGGCAGCCATTGCGTTCTGCTCGATGAACTCTCGTCTTGGGTCGACCTGATCACCCATCAGGGTATTAAACAATTGGTCTGCGTTAATCGCGTCGTCAATAGTTACCTGAAGCATACGGCGGGTCTCTGGGTTCATCGTCGTATCCCAAAGCTGGTCTGGGTTCATTTCACCCAATCCCTTATACCGCTGCAGATAGTGACCCTTCATTGCATCTTGCGTGAGCCATTCGATTGCTTCGGCGAAGTTTTTAATCGGGTGCGTCTTCTCTCCACGCTTGGCGTATGCGCCTTCTTCGATCAACCCGTCGAGAGTCGCGCCAAGGCTTGCCAGTGCGCGATACTCGCCCGACTTAAAGAAGTCGAGGCTGAAGCTGTAGCTTCGTTCGAGCCCATGTAGGCTTAAACGAACCTCAGGCAGATAAACATTACGCTCGGTATCGTGTTTGATGACGAGGGTTAAGTTAGCACTTGCTCCGGCGTGGAGCTCTGCCAGCTTTGAACGCACCAAGTCTAACCACGTGTTAGCCGAGGCTTCGCTCTGCAAGTCTTCTACCGCCAGAGTAGGCGAAAAAATCATCGCTTCTAATACTTCGGTCGGATAAAGCCGTGCGAGTCGACTAATGATCGCATAGGCATCGTTATAGCTCTTAACGAGTGACTCGAGCGCGTCTTCAGCAATACCCGGCGCCTCGGCGTTAACATGTAGGCTTGCACCCTCGAGTGCCACTTGGGTCTGGTACCCAGCCAACTCTGCTTCGTCTTTGAGATATTGCTCCTGCTTACCCTTGCGGATTTTATACAGCGGGGGCTGAGCGATAAAAATATGACCGCCGTCGACTAATTCACGCATTTGGCGGAAAAAGAAAGTGAGCAGCAGCGTGCGGATGTGCGAGCCGTCAACGTCAGCGTCCGTCATGATAATAATGCTGTGGTAGCGGAGTTTTTCGGGCTGGAATTCGTCTTTACCGATCCCGCAACCAAGCGCCTTGATTAAGGTGCCAATTTCAGCGGACCCCAACATTTTATCGAAGCGCGCCTTCTCGACATTAAGAATCTTGCCTTTAAGCGGCAGGATAGCCTGATTCTTGCGGTTGCGGCCTTGCTTTGCCGACCCTCCCGCAGAATCTCCCTCCACTATGTAGATTTCAGAGAGTGACGGGTCTTTTTCTTGGCAGTCTGCGAGCTTGCCCGGCAGGCCAGCGATATCGAGAGCGCCTTTTCGTCTGGTCATCTCTCGGGCTTTACGGGCGGCTTCGCGCGCACGTGCGGCATCGAGCATTTTACCGACAATTAGCTTCGCATCGTGGGGATTTTCTAGGAGATAGTCGCTAAATTTGGCAGCCATCTCTTGCTCAACGACGGTTTTAACCTCTGAAGAGACAAGCTTATCTTTGGTTTGCGAAGAGAATTTAGGGTCTGGTACTTTAACCGAGATAATTGCGGTGAGTCCTTCACGCGCATCATCACCGGATGTCGCTACCTCTTTGCCTTTTTTGGCAGCAAGCTCTTTATCAATATAGCCTTTGAGGACTCGCGTTAGCGCGGCACGGAAACCCGCGAGATGCGTGCCACCGTCTTTCTGGGGAATATTGTTGGTGTAGGGAAAGATGTTTTCTACGTAAGAATCATTCCACTGCAGGGCAACCTCAACAGTAATACCGTCTTCGGGTCGCTCATGGGCGAAATGGAAAATCTTGTTTACCGCAGCTTTGTTCTTATTTAAGTATTCGACAAACGCCTGAACGCCGCCTTCGTATTTAAAATGTTCTTCTTTAGCGCTTCGCTCGTCAATCAAGCGGATCGATACGCCCGCGTTGAGAAAAGCGAGTTCGCGGAGTTTTTTGGCGAGAATATCGTAGTGAAACTCGACGCTGCTAAAAGTCAGGTCTGAGGGCTTGAAATGGCATTCCGTGCCCGTTGTGCTGGTCTCGCCGACAATAGCGAGGGGGGCTTGAGGCACGCCGTGCTTATAGAGTTGCTCCCAAAGTTTGCCGTCGCGGCGAATAGTCAACTTAAGCTCTTCGGAAAGGGCATTAACAACCGATACGCCAACACCGTGCAATCCACCGGAAACCTTGTAGCTGTTGTCGTCGAATTTGCCGCCGGCGTGCAGCACCGTCATAATCACTTCCGCCGCAGAAACCCCTTCGCTGTGCATTTCGGTAGGTATGCCACGGCCGTTATCCGATACGCTGATGGTCTCGCCCACATGGATAACCACGCGAATCTCATCACAGTGCCCCGCAAGCGCCTCATCGATAGAGTTGTCCACAAGCTCGAACACCATATGATGCAGGCCTGTGCCGTCATCGGTGTCGCCGATATACATACCAGGGCGCTTGCGCACCGCATCTAAGCCCTTGAGAACCTTGATACTATCGGAGTTATAGTCGCTGTTGTTTGCTGTGCTAGCAACACTGTTGGTTTCGTCGGTCATTCTTGGTCTCCAGGGGTAGCCCCAGGGTGTTACTTGATACTAGTGTTATCGGACAATTGGGTTGAAAATCAAGTCGTTATTCTACCATGTTCCACGTGGAACTGCGCGATTTCGCTCGGGTCGAGTGCGGCAAAAAGAGACCCTTCGGACGCAAGGGCGAGGCTTTCGAGTTCGACACAGGTGACGAAAAGCTGCGAGTCTAAGGACAACAGGGTTGAGAACACTCGAGCCCGGTTATCGGGATCTAATTCAGAGGGTAGGTCATCGATTAAATAGAGACACTCAACGCCCAGGCTTTCGGACAAAAGCCTTCCCTGCGCGATTTTCAAGGCACTTACAAGAATCTTCTGTTGGCCCCTCGAGAGAACCTCAACCGCAGGGGTACGGTCAAGCAGCAGGAGTATGTCTGCGCGCTGAGGACCCAACTGCGTCGAGCCATAGCGTCGATCGACCTCCAGAGTGCGAACAAGCTCTGCGTCAAGGTTGGCGCCCTCGGCCCACCCACGGTCGTACCTGATCTCCAACGAGTCAACGTGAGACCCTTCGAGCTGAGCGTAAACCTCTTTAAACACAGGGAGAAATCTATCCAAATAGGCGCCACGCTGGGCATCGACCTTAACTGATGCCACGACAAACTCCCGATCCCAAGCCTCGAGTTGAGGTCTATCTAGGCGAGTTGCTTTCAGCAGCGCATTGCGATTAGCGAGGCACTTTCTCGAGTCGCGCCATGCGGTGAGAAAACTATGTTCCACGTGGAACACTCCCCAATCGAGAAAGCGCCGACGCGCCTTAGGCCCGCCTTCAAGAAGTTGAAACGCCGTGGAATCGATTATCTGTAGGGGGAGGGAGCGAGCTACAGACTCCCAGTTTTTCTGCGTCTCATCCTGAAGGCGAAGCAAATGCCTGCGACGCCGAGATTTACTCAACCCTATACGAAGGCCATCGGTGAGCTGAGAAAAAATAACCGCTTCGTCCTTGCCATGAGTAATCAAGGGATCCAGCTTAGCGCTGCGAAAAGACCGACCCGAAGACAGCAGGTGAATACCTTCAAGCAGGCTGGTTTTACCCGAGCCATTCTCTCCGTGGAATATATTCAGTCGCGGAGACACATCGATAGCTACATCGACTAAATTCCTAAGTCCTGTCACCGTGAGTTTTTCTACTCGACTCATAGCCTTACTCGGCAACGCATAAGCGAGAAGGGAGAGGGGACAGCTGACATGACGTTAACTCTGCCGTCTATCGTTACAGCCTCATAGGCATAACAACATACATCGCATTGCTCTCATCACCCGATTCGATGAGCGCGCTATTGTTCGCATCGAGCAGGGTTATCTTCGCCTGGCGACTGCGCAGGGTAGAGAGTACGTCAATCAGATAGCTTACGTTAAAGCCCATTTCGAGCTCGTCACCCTGATAATCCACCGCAACAACTTCTTCGGCCTCTTCTTGCTCAGGATTGTTAGCAAAAATTCGCAGTTCGCCGTTTGTAAGAACCACTCTTACGCCGCGGTACTTTTCATTAGAAAGAATCGACGCACGACTAAACCCTTGCTTGAGCGCCTGACAATCACCCAAAATCACCTTGTTACCGCCCTTCGGAAGCACACGGTTATAATCAGGGAACTTACCGTCGACAAGCTTTGAGGTGAAGGTAAAGTCAGCAACCGCAGCGCGTATATGGTTCTGACCGAACACCAAGGTGATGTCACCCTCGTCTTCGAGAAGCCGAGCTAACTCCATCACCCCTTTTCGAGGAAGGATGAGCTGCTGAACCGAGGCTATGTCGTTCTTAGATTCAAGCGTCTCCATTGCTAGGCGATGCCCATCAGTTGAGACTACGCGTAAATAATCAGGCGACACCTCAAACAGCATTCCATTTAAATAGTAGCGTACGTCCTGCTGCGCCATAGCAAAACTGGTGCTATCGATGAGCTCGCCGAGCTTTTTCTGTGGCAAGGTAAGGGAGAATGTGTCGGGTTCTTCTTCGACATTAGGAAATTCCGACGAAGGAAGCGTTACCAAAGTGAAGCGACTGCGCCCAGATTTGACTAAAAGCTTTTTCTCGTCGAGCGACACTTCTACCATTGCATCGTCAGAAAGCGACTTACAAATGTCGAGAAGTTTGCGTGCGGGAACCGTTACCGCACCGTGAGTATGTGCAGTCGCGACGCGCGTGCGACCAACCAGCTCAACCTCCAAATCCGTCCCAGTTAATGACAGCTCGTCGTTATTCAATACCAAAAGCACATTCGAAAGCACTGGTAACGTTTGTCGACGCTCGACGACACCGCTGACCAATTGCAACGGCTTTAACAGAGCTTCTCGAGAAATAACAAAATGCATGTCTACTTTTCCTTGTTCGGCGCGCTCCCGCTGGGCACGCCCGTTACTGTTTGTGGAGATCTACTGCCGGGGTTACCGGCCTAACCGGGGCTAGCTCGACAGGAGCCTGAGCAAGTTATTGTAATCTTCTTCTATATCGATCGAGCTTTGCCTTAGTTTTGCGATCTGCTTGCACGCATGCATGACAGTCGTATGATCACGTCCACCGAACGCGTCGCCTATTTCAGGGAGGCTATGGTTCGTAAGCTCTTTTGCAAGGCACATAGCGACCTGCCTCGGCCGCGCAACCGAACGATTACGGCGTTTCGAGAGCATGTCCGACATTTTAATTTTCGAGTACTCGGCCACCGTTCGCTGAATATTATCGATCGTTACGAGCTTATCCTGAAGCGCAAACAAGTCGCGAAGCGCCTCTTTTATCAGCTCAACATTGATCGCCTCGCCCTTAAAACTGGCATGCGCGATTACGCGCTTGAGTGCGCCTTCGAGTTCCCGCACATTAGAGCGAAGCCGTTGTGCAATAAACATCGCCGCGTCGTTAGGCAGCGCGACGTTAACAAGCGCTGCCTTATTCATCAATATCGCCGCCCGCGTCTCAAGTTCAGGCGGCTCCACCGCCACGGTAAGGCCCCATCCAAAGCGAGATTTGAGGCGCTCCTCAAGCCCGTTTATTTCTTTGTGGTAGCGATCGCTGGTCAGAATAATCTGTTGACCACCTTCGAGAAGCGCATTAAACGTATGAAAAAACTCTTCCTGTGAACGCTCTTTTCCCGCAAAAAACTGAATATCGTCGATGAGCAACGCATCGACCGACCGGTAGAAACGCTTAAACTCATTAATAGAATTAAGTTGCAGCGCGGTCACCATCGTAGCCACAAAAGTTTCCGAATGAAGATAAACGACCTTCGCATTGGGCTTTTTAGCTTTTAAGTAGTTGCCTATAGCATGCATTAAGTGAGTCTTACCTAATCCCACACCACCATAGATAAAGAGGGGGTTGTAAGCGAAGCCAGGATTCTCGGCGACCTGCATCGCAGCTGCACGCGCTAGCTGATTAGACTTACCTTCAACAAAATTATCAAACGTGTTCTCTCGATTGAGCGCGCCTTGATGGCTAAGCTTGCCTTCGATAATAGTATCGACGCCCGACATCGCCGTACCAGGTCTCCTATCAAACCCTCGTGAAGGGGTTGTAGACGTCAAAATCGGGCTGGCCTGACGAGGTGAAAGTGAATCTTCACTGTCAGCGCTTAAGCTGATTCTGTTATCAAGTACAGATTCTAGTTTGTGTTCTCGAGACTCGGAGTAAGCCCCGGTTGTGGGAAAAGACTGAGCTTGTTGGCCGCGTGGCGTTTCTCGATTGTGCAGACTTTCGGGCGCCCCCACGGCATTAACCGCCCCCGCTGTCGCAACGACAACGCTAGGACCCGCGAGGTCGTAACCTTGACTGGTTGTCACTGATGCAAACACGTCGTCAATGTGACTCAGTAGCTTGGCCTTGACCCAGTCTTGAATAAAGCGGTTGGGCGCTATCAGAAGGAAAGAGAGAAATCTCGTTCCCTCGCGGTCTCGTTGCTCAGACACAGAAGGCCGTAAAGGCCGCAGCCAAGTATTGTAAGCCTGAGCCGGTAGATCGTGACGCAAGGTTTCGAGACAGTCCTGCCAGATAGCGCCGGCGTCTGGTAAAGAAGGTGGTAAGTGTTCGGTAACAGCACTATGGCTGCTTATCCCACGATCATTCATAGCAGCATTTGGCGATCGATTCGTTCGATCTGTCGGTAGCGTTTGCTGAGCGCGAGACACCCTGTCGAAAATATCTGATGACACTATTAAAAGCCCCAGTTAATAGCACTAGCTTTTTAGTCAACGCACGTAGCGCGACTTCGTTGTTTTTATGATCAGCAAGTGTAGCGGCTCACAAAAGAGTTATCCACCGCTAAGAAAATATTGCCCACAGGCCGATACCTATAAAATAGGTCTATTAAACAATAAGTTGCGAGAATTAGCGAAACCGAGATGCAGAGGAGCGCAAAAACTACACACAACTCGCTGCGCCCTTGTGGGTAAGTTACCTGTGGATAACCTGTTATTAAGCTCTGGTTTAGCGCGGTCATACACGCTCGGGTCACCATCGCCCACAAAAACTAGCCTCGGCAAGTCGCTTCAAAAGAGGAAGTGAAAGAGGCTTCTATCGTAGGTGCCCTGAATCAGGGGCTTTTTTGCGAAACAAGCCATTGCATCTTAGCCTCAAAGGCTCTACTATTCGCGTCCCTCTGTTTTAGGGCAAGGCTGTTTTAGGGTAACGCTGTTCTGGGGCAAGGTCTGCGCGTTTAACCTAACCGTAAGGTAAGCGCCACGCAAAACAGAAAAAGAATTCGAACAACGACAATCTTGTTGCCTTGTTTGTTTACTCGGCTCGCGCCACGTCGCCACTTATCGACGTAGCTCAGACGCCACTAATTATTTAGGTGTAAGTCATGAAAAGAACATTCCAACCAAGCGTTATCAAGCGCGCACGTACACACGGATTCCGGGCTCGTATGGCAACTAAAGGTGGACGCGCTGTTATCAACCGTCGCCGTGCTAAAGGCCGCGCAAAGCTATCTGCGTAAAGCTAATTGTAGAGAGCAGCGGGAAGCGCCTTAACAAAAAAGCGCCCCGACTCTCTCAATGCAAAACTCGGTGCACTCGGTAAGTTCGAGAAACAAGACTAGTGCTTAGTGCCACTTGTTAGTGAACACCTGGCAACTAGCGAATAGCAAGCAACGAAATAGTATCGTCACTTAAGCACATGCTTCGCAGGGAAGATCCCGCAAAGACCACCCAGACCATGGGGGCACAATGTCTACAGAAGCATTCCCAAAGACCGCGCGCCTCTTAAATGCGAGAGACTACAAACCGGTTTTCGATCATTCTCGCTATAAAGTCTCCAACAAGCACTTTCTGTTCCTAGCCACAGCCTCTCAGGCACGACGACCGCGAATTGGGCTCGTCATCGCCAAAAAACATATCCCCAAAGCAGTCCAACGCAATCGTCTCAAGCGCGCACTGCGCGAAGCCTTCCGGCTACATCAGGCTAACATCCCGCTGATAGATATAGTCGTGCTAGCACGTAAGGATGCTGATAAACTACCGCCCGTTGAGTTACGCAGTATGATAAACAAGCTTATAGACGACATAATCACGCGCGAAGCACGAGACACGAAGGAAAAAGACAAGAAGGCAACAAGGCAACAAGAGACCCTGCATAAATGAGCCTCCTTATAAAGCGGCTAACGAAGCGGCTGATTGAGCCACTGAATCGCGCAGTAAATAAAATACTTAGCCCTTTGTTTTTGCTGCTCATACGCTTTTATCAGCTAACCCTAAGCCAGTTCATCGGCCAACAATGTCGCTTCGCCCCGACCTGCTCACATTACACAGCAGAGGCAATTAGGATTCATGGCGCATTAAAGGGTGCTTATCTAGGCGTCACGCGGATAAGCAAATGCCACCCATGGCATGAGGGAGGGGTGGATCTCGTTCCACCGGTAGATCAAGAACGCTAGTGCACTAACCGTACAAAGCGAAAATACTCACTAAAAGACAAGTAGACACGAATGAACTTTATACGTTTAGGCCTTTATACCGCACTCGCACTAGTCACCTACCTAATGTTACTTCAGTGGCAGGAAGACTACCCACAGACAATCGAACAGGCGAGCGGCGCCGAACCAACAACACAAACACAATTCCCGCAAATAGCGCAAAGCGACGTACCCGCGGTCACCTCGCTCGAGCCAGCGCAAGCAAACGTGAGCGCTGATGTCCCAACTCTGCCAGGACAACCCACCGTCGCCATTACAAATCCGGCGCCTGAAACACTCGTCAATATCACCACCAGCAACTTCGTCCTTAGCATCAACACGGTAGGCGGAGACATCGAATACCTCGCGCTACCTAAATACTTAAAAGCCCTCGAACCTGGTGCCGATCCTTTTGTCATTCTTAGCAACGGCGATAGTCAAACCTACACCGCTCCAAGCGGGTTAATCGGGCGAGACGGTATCGACAGCGACAATCGCGCGCGTTATAGCGTCGCTAAAACCGACTATCAACTAAGCGCTGGTCAACAGACACTCCATGTCGATCTCACGCTCACCACAGACAACGGTGTCGAGGTAATCAAACGATTTAGCTTTGCCAAAGACAGTTATGTTATCGATGTCAGCTATCTCATTAATAACCGCTCAGATTCTGAATGGCGCGCAAACGCGTTCGGACAAATCAAACGCAGCAATTTTGATGACCCTAGCAACGCGGGTGGTTTTGGACGCACCTATCTTGGGTTCGTTTCCACCACTCTCGATGATCCCTATTACGAAATCGAATTCGATGACATCGATGACGACGGCGCCAATACCAACACCACAACAGGCGGGTGGATGGCATTCAGCCAACACTATTTTATAAGTGCATGGATAGCTAACGAGCAATCTCAAAATAACTTTACAACGCGCAAGAACAACGCCGGACAGTATTTTGGCGAATTTACCGGCGAAGCAATTACGGTCCCTGCTGGCCAAACTGCGACCTACAGCACGCGCTTCTACGCAGGGCCAAAAGACCAGTATAAGTTAGCCGAAATCTCAGAAAATTTAGATCTAACAATCGACTACAGCTTTCTCTGGTTCTTAGCCGCGCCGATTTACTGGTTACTTACACAGATCAATCAGTTCATAGGTAACTACGGATTCTCAATTATTCTCTTAACAGTGAGCGTGAAGGCTCTATTCTACAAACTCTCGGAAACCCAGTACCGGTCAATGGCAGGTATGCGCCGGGTGATGCCGAAGATGCAGAAGCTGAAAGAGAACTACGGCGACGACCGCGTAAAAATGCAGCAGGCCACCATGGAGCTGTATAAAAAAGAGAAGATCAATCCGTTTGGCGGCTGTTTGCCGATGCTCGTACAGATGCCGGTATTCATCGCACTCTACTGGGTTCTTCTCGAAAGCGTCGAGCTCCGGCATGCGCCGTTTATGCTTTGGCTAACTGACCTCAGCGTCAAAGACCCCTATTTCATTCTTCCTTTACTCATGGGCGGAACGATGTTCCTACAGACATCACTAAGCCCAGCCCCTGCTGACCCTATGCAGGCGAAAGTAATGAAGCTTATGCCCATTATGATGACTGGTATTTTCCTTTGGTTTCCAGCGGGACTCGTTCTGTATTGGTTCACCAATGCGGCGCTAGGAATACTGCAACAATGGTATATCACGCGCAAAATCGAAGCGCAGTACGAAGCCAAAAAGAGTTAGCTAATTTATTGTCGAAAAGCCACGTGAATCATCTCACTACCGATACCATCGCAGCGCTCGCCACAGCACCGGGTAAAAGCGGAATCTGTGTCGTGCGGGTATCGGGACCGAATTCGGGCACTGTTGCTAAACAAATTCTCGATTTCGATCCAACCCCGCGAACAGCACACCTATCAAGATTCAAAGACGAACACGGCGACAGTATTGACGAAGGCATTGCGCTTTTTTTTAAAGGTCCAGCCTCGTTTACTGGCGAGGATGTGCTCGAGCTTCAGGGTCATGGCGGACCTAGTGTTCAAAAACTACTGCTAGAGCGTGTACTCAATCTAGATGTTAGGCTTGCCAATCCTGGAGAGTTTTCAGAGCGAGCTTTTCTAAACAACAAGATTGATCTAGTCCAGGCAGAAGCTATAGCCGACCTTATTGACGCTAACTCAGCGCAGGCCGCGCGATCAGCAATACGAACACTAAGCGGTGAATTCTCGAACAAAGTGAATCATTTAGTGGCCGAGCTGACCAAGATTCGCGTCAACATCGAAGCCGCTATCGACTTTAGTGATGAAGACATCGATATCATTACCGAATCTCGTGTAAGAGAAGGTCTTCGAGAAATCACCCAAACCCTTTCCCTCGCGCTCTCTCAAGCCAACCAAGGTATGTTGCTAAAGGAAGGCATGCACGTTGTTATTGCGGGTGAGCCTAATGCTGGAAAATCTAGCCTACTCAATGCACTCCTTGGGAGTGAGTCGGCTATCGTAACCTCGATAGCAGGTACTACGCGTGATCTGTTGTCAGAGCGCCTTCAAATCGAGGGTATGCCTGTACATATTACCGACACCGCTGGGCTTAGACGCAGCGACGACGTCGTCGAACAGGAAGGCATAAGGCGAGCCGGCGAGGCAGTAAGACAAAGCGACAAAATTCTCTTGGTCATAGACAGCACTGCGGTAGAAATAACCTTACAGCAATCTGTTAAAACAGACGAAGTGGACAATGGCCACGAGCTCTCACTGTCACTCATTCCGCAATTGTTATTAGATGAACCCGGTCTCTTCGCAAAGACCCTCGTTGTGTTTAACAAAGCCGATTTAACACCGGGGGCGAGCATAGGCGCTGGCACTGTCTACGTGCCTACTCTGTTAAAAGAACAAGAGGGAGTCCCGGCAACGCTCGATACGATTACATTAAGTGCAAAGCTAAACGAAGGAATTGATGGGCTTCGCGAGGCACTAAAGGAGGCCATTGGGTTTAATTCGATGGTCGAGGGCGCATTTGTCGCACGCGAGAGACATCTGCTCTCGCTCAAAGCAGCGCGTAAGCTTATTGCCTCCGCAGAACAATGCTTTGTAGACGCAATGCCGTTCGAACTCGCTGCAGAAGACTTAAGGCTTGCTCAACATGAACTGGGTAAAATAACCGGCCAGATAAGTAGCGATGATTTGCTCGGAGAGATCTTCTCAAATTTCTGTGTGGGCAAATAAGTCGCTCGCGCACAGGCTATAAACAGCCTATCCACACTTTTCGAGAAATACAGTCGCTGTGCATAACTTGCCTCTAGCGTGGTATCAAATGCCAATAACTCGACTTTATCAGCAATAAACCTGTGTATAAAAAAGGATAACTTATCAGCTCTTTATCCCTCGCCTTTTTTATCCACATTAATCCATAGCTTCGAGACCCCTTAACCACAGCCTAATCACCCACTTTACTTTTTCTTAACTTACTGATTTTTAATACTTAAATTGACTTAACCACAGATAAACACCTAGCTATATTTATCTATATTAACTCTCTAACGTTCACCTAACGAACGGCAAGCTAGCAAGGGATAGGCTTGTTTAAAAAAGAAAAGGGTTGGTTGTTTTTTAACCTAAACTACAATAAAGCAATTCACTAATACGCTGAATTCTATATACTTCTCCTCCCGTCGACGCCAAGCGCTCGATTTACCGTCTTACACTGACAGCGACCAAAGGAATCTAGAGGCAACCATGACGACTGCGCCCCTGACAACGATGGAATACCCTTCTACCTTCGATGTAATTGTTATCGGTGGTGGGCATGCCGGAACGGAAGCCGCTTTAGCGTCGGCTCGTCAGGGTGTGCCAACCATGCTAATCACTCACAGCATCGACACACTTGGGCAAATGTCCTGTAATCCGGCTATTGGCGGTATCGGCAAAAGTCACCTGGTCAAAGAAATCGACGCGCTCGGCGGTGCAATGGCCATTGCGACCGACAAGGCCGGCATTCAGTTTCGTGTGTTGAATGCGAGCAAAGGCCCCGCAGTGAGAGCAACGCGCGCGCAGGCGGATAGGACGCTCTACAAGGCAGCCATTCGCGAAATATTAGAGTCACAGCCCAACCTTAGCCTGTTCCAACAAGGTGTAGACGATCTGCTTATCGAAGACGGTGCGGTACGCGGCGTCATTACACAGATGGGTGTGTTGATTCGCGCCAATCAGGTGGTATTAACGGCTGGAACATTCTTAGGTGGCAAAATACACATAGGCCTCGAAAGTAGTTCAGGCGGGCGCGCTGGCGATCAGCCGTCGATAGCGCTAGCCGACCGTCTACGCAGTCTCCCTTTCAGGGTCAACAGACTAAAAACAGGTACGCCACCTCGAATCGATTCACGTTCGGTCGATTTTTCCGTTATGCAGCAGCAGGCAGGCGATAAGCCATTACCCGTTATGTCGTATCTTGGCACTGCCGACGATCACCCCGAGCAAGTGAACTGCCATATCACCTCTACCAACGAAGAATGCCACGACATTATTCGAGGTGGTCTCGATCGATCGCCAATGTATACAGGCGTTATAGAAGGAACAGGACCGCGTTATTGCCCTTCTATCGAAGACAAGGTCATGCGCTTTGCCGATAAAAACTCACATCAGATTTTCGTTGAACCCGAAGGGTTAACGACGAATGAGCTTTACCCCAATGGCATCTCAACGAGTTTACCCTTCGACGTCCAAGTTGAGATGGTGCGAAAAATCAAGGGCTTCGAAAACGCCCTTATTACGCGTCCAGGGTATGCGATTGAGTATGATTTCTTTGACCCTAGAGACCTCAACTACTCGCTCGAAACCAAATTTGTTAAAGGCCTCTATTTTGCTGGTCAAATAAATGGAACGACAGGTTACGAAGAGGCTGCAGCGCAAGGCTTGCTTGCCGGCCTGAATGCTGGCCTCGCTGCGCGCGGCAAAGATTCTTGGTGCCCGCGACGAGATCAGGCTTATCTAGGTGTGTTAGTCGACGATCTTATTTCACTCGGAACAAACGAGCCGTACCGTATGTTCACGAGTCGCGCCGAATACAGACTGACCCTACGCGAAGACAATGCAGACCAGCGGCTGACCCCAATAGGCCGCGAACTCGGCTTGGTGAACGACGTGAGATGGAACTTTTACTGCGATAAACAAGCGCATATCCAGCACAGGCTTACGTGGCTTAAAAAAACGTGGTTACAACCCAATACCAAAGAATCAGCACAAGTAGACACGTTCCTCGAAAAACCCCTGTCGCGTGAATATAGCCTCGCCGATCTGCTTGCACGCCCCCGTGTAACCTACGAGGGGTTATCGGGTGCGCTTGGAGGCAGCGATAAAGCGCTTTCGGCGTACAGCGTCGACACTCCTATCGACGGCCTAACTGGCCTGCTTTCAGAAGCACTACAAACCGAGCTTCTTAGGCAGGTGGATGAACAGGTTAGCATTCACATCAAATACCAAGGGTATATTGACAGGCAACAAGACGAAATCGAGAAGCTAAAGCGTCACGAAGACACCGCATTACCCGAGAATCTCGATTACGCTTCAATGCAAGGATTATCAAACGAGCTCAAACAAAAATTACTGGATGCGCGCCCCGAGAATCTTTCGCGGGCGTCGCGGCTTCCAGGCATGACGCCAGCCGCTATCTCACTGATTCTTGTCTATCTGAAAAAATCTAAGAGTGGCATTAGAAAGACAGAGCCGGCGGTAAACGAAGAAAGCATAGAAAACATAGAAAGCATAGAAAGCAAAAAAAGCGAGGCAGTCCGCCGCGCCAGCTAGGCGCTCGGGGCCAAGATAATGACAGATCGATTAGAAGCAACGCTAGAACAAGGATTACGTGAGTTAGCGTTAGGAGTTCCGGCCAACGCGCAACAAAAGCTTCTGCATTATCTGCACTTAATTGTTAAGTGGAATAAGCACTTTAATCTCTCGGGTATTACAGCCATACAAGAGATGGTGCCTTTGCATCTCCTAGACAGTTTAGCTATCTCACCTTATCTCGAAGGCGAGAGGATTCTTGATATTGGCTCGGGTGCAGGCCTTCCAGGCATACCCTTAGCTATCGCTAATCCCGATAAAAACTTTGTCTTGTTGGATAGCAACGGCAAAAAAACCCGGTTCCTATTTCAGGTAAAAGTAGCATTAGAGTTAAGTAATGTTGAGGTCGTTGATGCGCGAGTTGATGAATATCTCAGCACACCCGACACAGGCGAATTTTCACTAATTACTTGTCGCGCATTCTCAAGCTTATCCTCTATAGTTAAGATGATCGAGAAACCACTTGCCAGCGGAACGAAACTACTCGCGATGAAAGGCGTCTACCCGCACCATGAGATTGCAGAATTACAGCAAGACAACACGCTAAACAGCACACCAAACAAGGCGAGTTCAACCGACCTTAATAATTACTATAAAGTCGAAAGCGTCATAGAACTTACTGTGCCGGGCGTTGAATCACAGCGTCACCTTGTCCTAATCGGCCAAGAGGCTGCTGTAAAAAGAACTTAACCAAGCTAAGGAGCGATAAGAGTGAGCAAGATCTTCGCTATAGCGAATCAAAAAGGGGGAGTAGGAAAAACAACCACCTCTGTAAATCTAGCAGCCTCGCTCTCTGCGACTCGAAATAATGTATTGCTGGTCGATCTTGACCCACAGGGCAACGCGACGATGGGCAGCGGCGTCGATAAATCGGCCTTAGCTATTTCGCTTTACGACGCCATTATTGGCGAAGCCGAGGTGAGTTCGGTATTAACTCGGGCCGATGAGGCTGGGTATGATCTATTGCCCTCTAATGGTGATTTGGTTGCCGCCGAAGCGCAACTTTTTGGCATGGAAGAAAGAGAATTTAAACTAAAAGAAATCCTCGACTCTCTTCGTCATAATTACGACTACATTATTATTGACTGCCCTCCTTCGCTCAATATGCTAACGATCAATGCTTTGGTTGCTGCCGAAGGCGTGATCATACCGATGCAATGTGAATACTATGCGCTCGAAGGGTTAGCAGCGCTGATTGATACTATCGAGACCATCCGCGATCACCTTAATCCGACACTGCATATAGAGGGCATTATTCGCACGATGTATGATCCTCGAAACAGGCTTACGATCGAGGTTAATCGACAGCTCTTTAAACATTTTGGCGATGCTGTTTATCGCACCGTTGTACCGAGAAATGTGCGTCTTGCTGAAGCACCTAGTTTTGGACTCCCTGTTTTAAAATACGATAGGACATCGAAGGGCTCTGTGTCCTACCTTGCACTCGCTGGTGAAATACTGAGGCGTAGCGATCAAGCAATGGCCGAGAAGGCGGCAGCTGAGACGTCCGCAGCGAGATAAAATTAATCAGCCCCAGTGGTTATAGTGAAAAAAGAGAAGACGATGGCAGAAGGAAAAAGAATGGGAAAAGGGCTAGATTTCCTCCTTTCCGCAGGCAAAAAAAACAAACCTGCAGCCGAGGGCGGCGTGCCACCGTCACCAGAGAGCGCCGTTCGAGACGGTGAGCTTCGACACATCCCTGTAGATCTTATTCAGCGCGGAAAATACCAGCCGCGCACAGACATGCACGAAGAAGCTCTAGGCGAACTTGCGGCGTCCATAAAGCAACAAGGCGTTATGCAACCCATTGTCATTAGGCCAATCTCTGCTGATCGCTATGAAATTATCGCCGGCGAGCGCCGCTGGCGGGCGACTCAACTTGCTGGTTTGGATTCGATCCCTGCGATTATTAAGCCTGTTGCAGACGACGCGGCGATCGCCATGTCTCTTATTGAGAATATTCAGCGCGAGAATTTAAACCCGATAGAGGAGGCCGTGGCGCTCAAGCGCCTGCAAGATGAGTTTGAACTCACTCAGCAACAGGTTGCTGACGCGGTTGGAAAATCCCGCGCGACGGTCACCAATCTCATGCGTCTGATTAACTTAAGCCTTGATGCACGAGTAATGCTCGAGCGCGGCGATATAGAGATGGGGCACGCGCGCGCGATTCTTGCACTCCCCCAAGATCAGCAAACGTCCGCTGCGCGGAGCGTTGTTGGCGGTGGGCTGTCGGTGAGGCAGACCGAGGCGCTTGTCAGGCGGCTGCTTGCAGGGCCCGCTAAAAAGCTCTCTGCGCCGGTTAGCCCAGACATACGACTACTCGAACAAACCTTAGCGGAGAAAATCGGCGCGAAAGTTGTATTACAGCATAACGCTAAAGGATCAGGTAAATTAGTGTTAAAATACAACAGCTTAGATGAGCTTGATGGGATCATCGCCCATATTAAGTGACAACCTATTGCTGTTGATTCTTACTCACAGGGCGATGAGGCTGGTTGCTAGAAGCACCCAATATCCCTATAATACGCGCCTTGGTTTAGCTTTAACTCGGCCGAATCTCGCCTCAAGCATCGCTATTACGTAAATCTTAAGTTAAGAATTAAGTAAGA
>Ga0209374_1000424_pt1 | contig 46892 bp, 40 predicted proteins | sample SaaInlLV_DNA_10m_FD_184683 | JGI IMG/M metagenome (GOLD analysis project Ga0209374, IMG submission 184683) | Marine microbial communities from expanding oxygen minimum zones in the Saanich Inlet - SI075_LV_DNA_10m (SPAdes) (version 2) | ecosystem: Environmental > Aquatic > Marine > Unclassified ... | reverse complement strand
CTCTACCAAATCCTTGCTTAGTATGGTATCTGCCAAAATCAAAATAAGTAGTTTTATTTGTTTTTGAATTAATAAGTAAAAGGGCAGAATGACCAGCCCTATACTTACCATTTTTGGATGCAAAAAAATCATACCAGGATCCTGCTGAAACAACCATACCTTCAGGCCAAGCTAAACTAATGATGAAGTCTTGTTGATTATTTCCCATTTTAATTTATACCTTTTTTATGTTGGCTTCATTTCTTTCGCAATACTCTTCTAGTATCTGAAAAAAATTCGACAAATTATTAGTAGAGTTCTCGCTATTAACAGTTACTAATCTAATAAATTTATTAGCATGAAAATGTCCAAATCCGACCATTAGTAAGTTGTTCTCATACAATTGAGTACATAAATCTTCAGGATCAAAATTTTTATAATTAAAACAAATAGAGAGAGAATTCTCAAAACTGTATATTTTATAATTTGAATTATTAATAACATAGTTTCTTGCAAAATTAGCAAGTTTAAATTCATGATTAATAATTTTAGCTATACCTTTTGATCCGATTGCTTTCCACATTGTCCATAGCTTGAGTGCATTATTTCTCCTTCCGCATTCGAATGATGTTTGACCTAAATTAAAATCAGAGTCGTGTGTTTGATATAAATATGATGCACTGTTATTAAATGAATTATATAAATCATTTTTATCTTTAACAACAAGTAAAGAGGTGCTAATTGGTGCCCCAAGGGTCTTGTGTGCATTAAAGCAAAAAGAATCTGTAAAATTTATTCCTTTCACTAAATATTTATATTTTTCTGAGAAAATTACTGCACCACCAAAAGCTCCATCCAAATGTATCCAGATTTCATGTTTTCTGCAAATTGGTACTAGCTCCTCAATATTATCAAATGCACATAGTACAGTAGTTCCTGCTGTAGCATTTAAATAAAACGGTAAAAATCCATTGGAAATATCATTATTAATTTGATTTTCAAAATCATCTTTACAAATCCTTCCATATTGATCAGATTTAATATACCTCACATTTTCTTTCCCAATTCCACTAAATGATGCATTTTTTGAAATCGAATAATGTGAATTCTCAGAACTATAAGCAATCAACCTCTTTTTATTAGACTTATTAGAAATAGTATTTACTTTATCTCTAGCCATGACTAATGACATAAAATTACTCATACTTCCACCAGTTGGGAATGTTCCTCCGGCTTTATTATTATACCCAATTAAACTATAAATTTTCGATAATATTTCTTTTTCAATAGAGATTTGTGGCCCAGCTATTTTATATGTTGCCATACTATTATTTAAAATAACTGCAAGTAAATCTCCCAAAACTGCCTTGCTATGACGTCCTCCAAATAATTGATTAAAAAATAATTTAGATGATGATTTTGTGCTTTTTAACAATAATTTCTTTAATATTTTTTTATATTCTACTTTCGAAATAGCAGATTCTTGCAAGGTAATATCAAGTACTTTATTTACATCTTTTGGATTTATATATTCAGCAACGGGGTTTTGATTCTCATCTTCTAAAAATAAAGTGACCAATTCATCAAAAAGTTGCAGGTCATCTTTAATATTATTTAACATAAATTTAAATTTAAAACAAAAGTAGAAAAATTGTTTAGTCTTCTCTTTTTGTAAGCAAAGAAATTCGAAAAATTAAGAAAACAATTTTTAAGATGTATAGGAGATTAAATAAATTAGTATTTTTGTAAACTATGAAAAAAATATTTTCTTTTCTAACTGCTATTTTACTAATCAGTTTAATTACCAAAGCACAAATAGTTATTAACGAATATTCTGCTGCTAATTATGATACATACCAAGATAATTATGGAGATTATAGTGATTGGGTAGAACTTTATAATCCAACGAATGTTGCAATTGATATTAGTGGTTGGTTTTTAACTGACAAACCATCTAATCCAACAAAATGGACAGTCCCTTCATCATTTATTGTACCTGCAATGGAAACAGCAATAATTTATTGTTCTGGTAGAGATGAAATTACTGGCACAAATGCACACACTAACTTTAAAATTACACAAACTAAAGGAAATGAAGTGTTTATGCTGAGTGATAATACAAATATCTTTCAAGATTCTATTAGAGTCTTTCCAAATCAAAATTCACATTCTAGAGGGAGAGAAACAAATGGAAGTTTAATATGGAGTGTATTTCAAAATGCTACTCCAAATGCAGATAATATTGGGGCAATGCAAGAATATGCTACTGCTCCAATTTTTTCACAAAATGGAGGTTATAATGCAGCCGCTATAAATATAGCATTAAGCTCCCCTGATCCAAATATTACAATTTATTATACTACTAATGGAGATGCACCAAGTAATGCTTCAACCGTTTATACAACTCCTATTAACATTACAAACACAACAGTAGTTAAGGCAATATGCTATAGCTCAGACCCAACAATACCTTCTAGCTTTATTGAATATCATACATTCTTTATTAATGACACTCATACCATCCCTATTCTATCTATTTCTGGTAACAGTGGACAAGGTGGTTTGCTTGATTTGTTAGATGGTGGCTGGGGAAGTTCAGCTCTTGAACCTCAGGGAACTATTGAATGGTTTGATAAAAATGGAATATTACTTGATAAAGGAACTGGCGAGTTCAATAAACATGGAAATGATTCTTGGGCTTATGATCAAAGAGGTTTTGATTATATTATGAGAGATCAATTTGGTTACAATTATGCTCTTCAAGATAAAATATTCATGACAAAGGATAGAGATAAATTTCAAAGAGTTATTGTAAAAGCCGCCGCAAATGATAACTATCCATTTTCTTATGGAGGATCAGGTGCTCATATTAGAGACGCCTATGTTCATCACTTATCACAAATTGGTGATTTAAGAATGGATGAAAGATCTACATCATCATGTATAGTATATCTTGACGGAACTTATTGGGGCGTTTATGAGATGAGAGAAAAAGTAGACGATCATGACTTTACAGATTATTATTATGACCAAGATAAAAACAACTTGCAATATTTAAAAACTTGGGGGGGAACTTGGACAGAATATGGCGCTCCTAACGCACAGCCTGACTGGAATAATTTTGTAAATTTTGTAACTACAAATCCAATGAATATTCAAGCAAATTATAATCAAGCTAAAAGTGAATATAATACTGGTAGTTTAATAGATTACTTTCTTTTAAATACATACGTTCTGTGTCAGGATTGGTTAAACTGGAATACAGCATGGTGGAGAGGGATGGACCCTAATGGAGATAAAAAGAAATGGAGATATACACTTTGGGATATGGATAATACATTTGACCATGGGACTAATTATACTGGAATACCAAGTTCATCTCCAAATGCCGAACCGTGTGACCCTTCAACTTTAGGTAATACAGGAGGGCAAGGTCATGTACCGATTTGGAATGAAATGCTTACTAATCAAGATTTTCATGATGATTATATTAATAGGTGGCAAGACTTAGCAAATGGCCCTTTATCATGTGACTTTATGGTTTATCTTTTAGATAGTATGGTAGCTGTTATAGAACCTGAAATGCCTAGACAAGTAGCAACATGGGGAGGCACATTTACTGGTTGGCAAAACAACGTAACAGATCTAAGAAACTTTATCTTAGCAAGATGTGACAGCATTAATTCAGGTTTTGTTGATTGTGATACTGCAATTACTGGTATTTTTGATGTAACAGTTGAGATAATCGGAACAGGAGAAGTTGAAATGAGTAATAATAATATCATAAATAACTTGACAACTCCATTTACAGATCAAAGATTTGGAGGAATTGACTTACCATTTGAAGTTGTTAGTGGCTCTTTTGCATATTGGGAAATAATTTCTGCAACTCCTTATGTTTATGATCCATTAGTCGATACTTTAGTAATCGATTTGCAAGGAGATGTAACCGTGAGAGCATACTTTGGTGAAATTAAAGATATTGTAATAGATGTTAACCCTTTTGGAACAAGCACATCTATTGATATAAATGGGAACATAGCTAATATATTTCCTTTTTCTTCTTCAATAATTGTAGGTGACAACGTGAGTTTAATCCCGTCAATTGATCCGATGTATGGATTTGATTCTTGGGATTCTGATAGCAATTTAATATCACCAAATACATCAACTGAATCCGTCTCTTTTAACGCAGATTTTAATGATACTATTATACTTAATCTTTACGAAAAACCAACTATTGTATATAATATTGAGCCAGTAGGTACTACTACATCAATTGATATAAATGGTGTAAACGTATCTGTTTTCCCATATTCAACAAGAGTGTTTAATAGTGATATAAATACAATTAATCCAAATATTGATCCAAACTTTGGATTTGGATTTTGGAACTCTCAAAGTAACACCTTTTTAAATGGGAGTTCAATTAACAACTCATTCTATGGTCTTTATGATGATACCATTACATTGCATTTGTCCTCGAGTGCAGCATTTATATCTGGTAATGATACAATATGTGAAAATTCACAAAATAATGCTGAAGTTAGTATATCCTTTAGCGGTGTTAGTCCATTTACATTTAGTTATTCAATAAATGGAGATATTCAACCTAGCATAACAACATCAATAAATCCTTATATTATCAATACCAAATTAGCTGGGAAATACACACTATTTTCATATAATGACGCTCAAGAATTTGGAAATATAAGTGGAGAAGCACTTGTTACAGTTCTCTCTTCACCTATTGCGCAATTTAACGCGCAACCAGATAGCTTAACTATTCTTTATACAAGTACTCAGCTTATTGATAAATCAATCGGAAACATAATAAATTGGTCATGGGACTTTGGAGACAATTCTTCGAATAGTAATTCGCAGAATCCATTTCACAGCTATTCTGATTCCCTAGCAATGTACCAGATTAGTTTAATTATTGATGATAATCAAGGATGTTCAGATACTGCACAAAAGTTTATATCTGTAAGAGATGATTACTGGATTTACATTCCTAACTCATTTAGTCCTGACAAAGATGGCATAAATGATAGGTTTTGTTTAGAATATAATGGAATCAGAGAATCTAGTTTTGCTTTAAACATATTTGATAGATTTAGTAATTTAGTATTTTCATCAAACTCCATTGATGAATTATCTTGTGATAACGGTTGGGATGGTACTCATTATCAGACGAGACAAGATTTACCTATGGGTGTGTATATTTACCAAATATACTATCAAGATCATGAAGGGTGGAAACACCAAGAAACATCAGAGTTAATTATAACACGCTAAGTATTTTATTTTTCAATTGTAACTTGTTATCTTAATTGCAACAACTATATTTGCCGGCATAACATTTTGTGTGTCATATGAGCAAATTTAAAGAATATAAAAAATTAGACTTACCTCAATTTCATAAAGAGATATTAGAGAATTGGAAAAAAAATGATGTTTTTAGTAATAGTATATTAAATAGAAAAGGTGAGAAAACATTCACTTTTTATGAGGGGCCACCATCTGCAAATGGACAGCCTGGAATTCATCACGTTATTTCTAGAACAATAAAAGATCTTTTTTGTAGATACAAAACACTTAAAGGTTATGAAGTAAATAGAAAAGCTGGCTGGGATACACATGGTTTACCTGTGGAACTAAGTGTGGAAAAAGAATTAGGCATAACCAAAGAAGATATTGGATCTAAAATTTCTATTGAAGATTACAACAAGGCATGTAGAACAAATGTAATGAAGTATAAAAATACTTGGGAAGACATTACTGAAAAAATGGGTTATTGGGTAGATTTAAAAAATCCATATTTGACATATGATAATAAATATATTGAAAGTGTTTGGTGGTTACTTGGGAAAATGCATAGCAAGGGGTTGCTCTACAAAGGACACACCGTACAGCCGTTCTCTCCAAAAGCTGGTACAGGATTAAGTACACATGAACTAAACCAACCTGGATGTTACAAAGATGTGAAGGACACGTCTATAGTAGCTCAGTTTAAAATTAAAAAATCATTAGAGTCAGATTTTCTATTTAAAAAAACTATAAATAATCTTTATTTTATTGCATGGACAACAACTCCTTGGACCTTACCATCAAATACCGCTCTTGCAGTTGGCAAAAATATTGACTATCTACTAGTTGAAACACTTAATAAATATACAGGTAAAAATATTACAATCATTATTGCAAAAGATTTAGCACATAAATATTTTTCTGATGATAATAGTAAACTTAACTTTGAAAACTATAATATTGGTTCTAAAGAAATTCCATTTAATATAATTTCTGAGTTTAAAGGCGAAAAACTTGAAAACATCAGATACGAACAGTTACTTCCCTACTCGCTGCCTATTGATGGGGATGCATTTAAAGTTATACTAGCAGATTTTGTTACCACAGAAGATGGGACAGGGATAGTTCATCTTGCCCCAAGCTTTGGAGCTGATGATAATAGAGTGGCAAAGCAGAATGGAATAGGAACTCTTACTTTAGTTGATAAACAAGGAAAATTTGTAGATAAAGTAACTGATTTTGCTGGAATGTATGTTAAGAATGAGTTTTACTCTGAAGATGATAAAAAACCAAAATTATCAGCTGATATTCAAATTGCAATTAGATTAAAAAAAGATAATCTCTGTTTTAATTCAGAAAAATACGAACACTCGTACCCGCATTGTTGGCGAACTGATAAACCAATACTGTACTATCCAATGGATAGCTGGTTTGTAAAGACTACTGACTATAAAAATAGAATGATGGAGTTGAATCAAACCATTAATTGGAAACCAAAATCAACGGGAGAAGGAAGATTTGGTAAATGGTTAGAAAATTTAGTTGATTGGAATTTATCTCGATCAAGATTTTGGGGGATTCCTATACCAATTTGGAGAACTGAAGATTCTAAAAAAGAAATATGTATTAGTTCAATAAAGCAGTTAAAAGAAGAAATAGAAAAATCTATCTCAAAAGGATTTATGACTTCAAATCCTCTTGAAAATTTTAAACCTGGAGATTTTTCTAATAAAAATTATACTAGCTTTGATCTTCACAGGCCATATGTAGATAATATTGTACTAGTTTCTGATGAAGGAGAGCCAATGAAAAGAGAACAAGATCTTATTGATGTATGGTTTGATTCAGGGTCAATGCCTTATGCACAACTTCATTATCCTTTTGAAAACAAAGAACTATTTGAAGATTATTTTCCTGCAGATTTCATAGCTGAAGGAGTAGATCAAACAAGAGGATGGTTCTTTACTTTACATGCAATATCAACTTTGCTATTTGACTCTGTCGCTTATAAAAATGTAATTTCAAATGGGTTAGTATTAGATAAGAACGGAAGTAAAATGTCAAAACGGTTAGGAAATGCAGCAAATCCATTTAATATTTTAGATAAATATGGGGCTGATGCTACTCGTTGGTATATGATATCAAATGCACAGCCCTGGGATAATTTAAAATTTGATGAAAGTGGTATAATAGAAGTACAACGAAAATTCTTTGGTACATTATACAATACTTACTCTTTCTTCACATTATATGCAAATATTGATGCATTTAATTACTCTGAACAACCAATCAAAATAAAAAACAGAGCTGAGATAGACAGATGGATTCTGTCGGAATTACATAGTTTAATAACAAATGTTGAAGTATGCTATGAATCTTTTGAACCAACTAATATTGCACGACTTATTCAGGATTTTGTAATTAATAAATTAAGTAATTGGCATGTAAGATTAAGTAGAAGAAGATTTTGGAAGGGAGATTATAATCAACAAAAAATTTCAGCGTATCAAACTCTTTTTGAATGCTTAGAAGTAATATCTATTATATCTGCTCCGATTGCACCTTTTTATATGGATAAATTATTTCAAGATTTAAATAATATAAGCCAAAGACACAAAGCGAAATCAGTTCATCTAGCAAATTTTCCAAAGTCAAATAGCATTTTGATTGATAAAGATCTCGAACGTAAAATGAATCTTGCCCAGAATATCACAACCCTTACGCTTTCTCTAAGAAAAAAAGAAAGATTACGAGTTAGGCAACCACTGCAAAAAATAATGATTCCAGTTCTTGATAGTAACACAAGAAATGATATTTTAAGTGTCTCTCAAATTATAAAAAGTGAATTAAATATTAAAAATATTGAATTCTTAGAAAAAGATTCAGCTATTTTACAAAAACATATCAAACCAAATTTTAAAACTCTTGGTCCAAAATTTGGGAAAAACATGAAATTAATATCTAAAAAAATATCTGAATTTTCAAAAGAAGATATATTAGAAATCGAGAAAAATAATTGTTACCAGATTAATGATGCAATTATGATAAACTTATCAGATGTTGAAATTACTTCTGCTGATATTCCTGGATTTACAGTTGCCAAAAATGATGGGATAACAGTTGCTTTAGATATTACTTTAACAGATGTACTTAAAGAAGAAGGATTAGCAAGAGAATTTGTAAATAAGATTCAAAGTTTAAGGAAAAATAGTGGATTTGAAGTTACGGATAAAATAAAAATTAAGGTTGAAAAAAATGATTTCATTGCATTAGCTATTAAAAATAATTTCACATATATTTGTGATGAAACATTAGCCGTTCAATTAGATTATAAAGAGTTAAATATTAAAAATTCTCAAAAAATTGAATTGATTGACAATCTAAGTATAAACGTAAGTTTAGAAAAAAACTAATACTATGACAGAGAAAACAGCATATTCGCCATCAGAACTAGAAGAATTTAGTCAAATTATTAAATCCAAAATTGAAAGTGCTCAAGAAGATCTTTCTATACTTAGAGCTGCTACTGCAAATGATTCAGATAATGGAACAGAAGATACTTCTCCATCATTTAAAGCTTTTGAAGAAGGTTCTACAACCTTATCAAAAGAAGAAAATGTAAAGCTTGCTGAAAGACAAGCAAAATTTATTCGTAGCCTACAAAATGCATTAATTAGAATAGAAAATAATACCTATGGAATTTGCAGAGATACTGGCAAGTTGATTTCAAAAGAAAGATTAAGATTAGTTCCACATGCAACACTAAGTATTGAAGCAAAAAATTCTCAGTAGTTGTTTTGAAAAAATTATTTTCTATATCTTTAGTTATAATAATTTTGGATCAAATTTTAAAAATTTGGGTGAAAACAAATATGGTTTTAGGTCAAGAATTTAAGATCTTTGATTGGTTTTTCATCCACTTTACTGAGAATAATGGCATGGCTTTTGGAATGGAATTTGGAGGTTATATAGGTAAAGTAATTTTAACTGTTTTTAGAATAATTGTTGTCAGTATTGGTATTAAGTATATTTACGACCTACGTAAAAATTTCTCACAAATAACTCTATTTTCCTTAGGGCTTATTGTAGGAGGAGCAATTGGAAATATTATTGATAGTTCGTTTTATGGTTTAATTTTTAATGAGAGTTATAATAATGTTGCAAGCTTTATGCCAGAAATGGGTGGCTACGCTCCCCTTCTTCACGGGAAGGTAGTTGACATGTTTTACTTTCCACTTATAAATAGTCATTTTCCAAATTGGATACCATTTTTGGGTGGAGATCATTTTATATTTTTTAGACCTGTTTTTAATATTGCTGACGCTGGAATATCAATTGGTATTTTCCTTATATTAATTTTTTCAAGAAAAGAATTTAGCTAAGTTTATTAGCATTTTTTATATCTCCAAAAACAGTTCCTTTTCGATCAATCTTATTCTTGTATGACTTAAAGTACTTTTGATTTATCCTCATAAAAAGACTAATTAATTTAAAAAATATTCTGCTAAAAAATGAAATCCTAACATTGCCCCAAGAAACCGGCAACGCATAATTATATTTTCTCATAAATGGACCAAAAACAAATATTGCTTTTTTCTTAATATCATCAGTATAATATGCTGTAATATCAACTTGTTTTTTGCCTTTTGTTTTATTCATAACCTTTAATGGTAAGGTGTCCTTAATTCCTATTTGTTTAAGAACTTCTAAGTAATCAGTACTAATTGATTCATACCTTATTAAAAAATCACAATATTGAGTAGTTAAACTTGCTAAATTATCATATGGCTTATTAAAATATTTATTAAAATAATCCTGGAAAGTAGCTGATCTATCATTAATAAAATTAAATTTTTCTCTTTGTTTTCTATTTATGTGACCTCCGTTTTCAGTAAAAAAATCTGGATTTGTGAAGTTGCCCTTTTCATTTGCCTTCATCTTTTCATAATTTGAAATTACTATATCCATAGGATTTCTGAGAACAGCAAAAACAAAATATTTTTTTTCTTTATCATTCGCACTTTTAAAAAAATCATGATACAAAGAATGTTTTCTCAACCTAGGAATTGCATTAAAATCTTTATGTAATTGATGATGTATAGCAGATGAGGCAGAAAAGGGTAGCCCTATAAATAAAAATTTATACTGATGATTTATAAGCATTTAAAATAAATTATTCTCTATTAAATACTCAGCAATTTGAACTGTATTTGTTGCCGCGCCTTTTCTTAAATTATCAGCTACAATCCACAAATTTAAAGTTTTTTCATTAGTAAAATCTCGTCTGATCCTCCCAACAAAAACCAAATCTTGATTTGTAGTGTTTATTGGCATAGGATATTCATTATTAACAATATCATCCATAACTCTAACTCCCGACATATTATCTAGTTCTTTTTTAATCTGGTCAATTGTAAACTCTTTAGTAAAAGAAATATTTACGCTCTCTGAATGACCACGAAATACAGGCACTCTAACTGCAGTTGCGACCACATTAATATTATCATCTAATATTTTCTTTGTTTCCAATGTAAGTTTCATTTCTTCCTTAGTATAACCATTATCAGTAAAATCATCACATTGCGGAAGAACATTAGAATAAATCTGATGTGGATAAATACAATCTATGTTCTGATCTAGTATTTCATTATTTAGTTGATCAACAGCTTTTTTACCTGTACCACTAACCGCTTGGTATGTTGAAACTATTACTCTATCAATAATTAATTTTTTATGCAGTGGTGCTAATGCCATTACAAGTTGAATTGTAGAACAATTAGGATTAGAGATTATCATATCATCCTTACATAAAGTACTTCCGTTTATTTCAGGAACTATCAACTTGTAATTCTTATTCATTCTCCAGTAAGAAGAATTATCAATGACTTTACAACCCTTTTCAACCAACTTAGGTGCCCATATTTTAGAAACATCACTTCCAGCTGAGAAAAGAGCTATGTCTACTTTCTTATCTAATAAATCTCGCAATGAAATAATTTCATATTTTTTGTTTTTAAATTTTATCAATTTTCCACAAGATTTCTGTGAAGCAACAGGGATAAGATCTGTAACATGAAAATTTCTTTCATTTAATACTTCTAACATTTCTCTTCCGACCATGCCAGTAATACCAATAATTGCTAATTTCATAAATTAAATTAAAAGTCAAAAGTAGTATATTTACATGCCTTAAAAAAGAGTTTATTATAATTATATTTATTCTTTCATAAAAAGTCATTTTAATTATTTTTTTAACTAAATATCCAAAAAAATATGAATAATTTATAACTTAAAATGGGAATCTCAAATCACATAAACGAAATTTTAAAAACACTACCTGATGAGCCTGGAGTGTACCAATATTTTGATAAAAATAATACGATTCTATATGTTGGAAAAGCAAAATTTCTTAAAAAAAGGGTTAGATCATATTTTACAAAAAAACAAGTAAATATTAAAACAAGAATTCTTGTTGGAAAAATTTATGATATAAAATATATTGTTGTTTCTACTGAAATGGATGCACTTTTATTAGAAAACAACTTAATAAAAAAATATAAACCTAGATATAATGTGTTACTTAAAGATGACAAAACATATCCATGGATTTGCATTAAAAATGAGCCATTTCCGAGAATTTTTCAAACTCGTAAAGTGTTTAAAGACGGATCAGAATATTTTGGGCCGTATGCATCTACATATTTAGTAAAAATAATATTAGACTTCTTTAGACAGCTCTATCCTCTTAGAAATTGCAATCTTAATTTAAGTGAGAAAAATATTCAAAATAATAAGTTTAAAGTTTGTTTAGAGTATCATATAAAAAACTGCTTAGGACCTTGTGTGGGTAAACAAAACAATATTAATTATCTAGAGTCCATTAATCAGATAAGAAAAATAATTTCTGGAGATATTAAGTCAGTGATAAAACACTTGAAAGAAGAAATGAATAATTTTTCCAATAATTTAGATTTTGAAAACGCAAATAGCACAAAAGAAAAATTGATTCTCTTAAAGAATTATCAGTCAAAATCAACAATCGTAAACCCTAAAATAAATAATGTTGACGTATTTTCAATCATATCAGATGAAAATGCTGCATTTGTTAATTTTCTTAAAGTTAATTCAGGCGCAATCATTCAGTCGTATACATTAGAAATCAACAAACAACTTGACGAAACTGAGGAAAAGTTATTGTTATTGGCTATTATAGAAATTAGACAAAAATTTAATAGCACTTCTAAAAATATATATTGTTCTCATTTTTTAAATGAAAAGATTGATGGCTCTAATATAGAAGTACCAAAGATTGGCGATAAAAAAAAGCTAATAGAGCTTGGAATGAGAAATGCAAAGTATATGCTTTTAGAAAAAAGAAAATCTAAGATAAATAATATTAAGCGGGCTAATAATAATCGTATTCTTACACAATTACAAAAAGATCTTAAACTACAGCGCCTTCCAAAACATATTGAGTGTTTTGATAACTCTAACTTTCAGGGTAATTTTCCTGTAGCAGCTTGTGTTGTTTTTAAAAATGCACGAGCTTGTAAAAAAGAATATCGACATTATAATATTAAAACTGTTCTAGGCCCAGATGATTATGCAAGTATGGAAGAAGTAGTTTTCAGAAGATATTCTCGAATTTTAAAAGAAAAAGGTGAATTGCCACAACTTATAGTAATAGATGGTGGCAAGGGACAGCTAAGTTCAGCAATGAAAAGCATTAACAAACTTAATTTAACAACAAAAATTACTGTAATAGGTATTGCAAAACGCTTAGAAGAAATCTTCTTAGCAGATGATAATATTCCTATTTACTTAGATAAAAGATCTGAAAGTTTAAAATTGATTCAACAATTAAGAGACGAGGCACATAGATTTGGAATAACTCACCATAGAAACAAAAGAAGTAAAAATGCTCTAGGAACATCACTTGATAAAATAAAAGGAATTGGGCCTAAAACAATTGAATTGCTTATTTCGAAGTTTGGTTCTGTAAAAAAAGTGAAAGAAGCTGATAAAACTGATTTAATAAAATTGATTGGTATTAAAAAAACCAATAAAATTTTTGAATAATTGTTAATTTAATTTAGGTAGATTTGATAAAAATCGCTTTTAAAATATCACTATGAAAAATACATCAATACATCTTTTTGCATTATCTTTATTAGCTTTATTATCATGTCAACAACCAACAAATAAAAAATTAGATTCTCTAGATATATTAAGAGGGGAATTATTGCTTTGTGGAACTGAACAATTTGGTGATGTTAGTTTTTCGTTAGACTGTCATTATGACTCAAGAGAAACGTTTGACTTAGCACTCTCTTTACTTCATTCATTTGAATATAAAGAAGCAGAAAAAGCATTTGTAAAAGTAGCAGATATGGATCCAGAATGTGCCATGGCATATTGGGGTATCGCAATGAGTAGTTACCATTCTCTTTGGGGTCCACCAAGCATAGAGGTTTTAGAAAAAGGATCAAAACTTATTGAAATAGCACAATCTTTAAATAAAACAGAGACTGCACAAGATTACATTAATGCCGCAGAGGTAATTTATACAAATTGGGATTCGCTAAGTCACACAGCAAGAGAGGCACTTTATGCAGATAAAATGAAAGAACTATACATGAAAAATACAGATGATAATGAAGCAGCTGTTTTTTATGCATTGTCTCTTATTTCTACTGCAAATCCAATGGACACTACATATGCAAACCAGAAAAAAGCTGGTGCTCTTTTAGAAAAACTATTTAAAAAAAATCCAAACCATCCTGGAATAGCGCATTATATTATTCATGCATATGATTATCCAAAGATTGCTCATTTAGCTTTAGAAAGTGCAAGAAGATATGCTGAAATAGCTCCCTCCTCATCTCACGCTCAACATATGCCATCACATATATTTACTCGACTTGGATTATGGGAAGAAGCAATTAATTCAGATTTAAATTCTGCATCATCTGCAGTATGTTATCAAGAAAATAATGATCCAGATCTACATACTTTGTATGAAATTCATGCAATAGCTTATTTAGTATATGCTAATTTACAAATTGGCAATAATAAGATAGCTAATGAACAATATGAACATATTAAAACATTTAAGAGAACAGATATTAATGATGGGACAACTTATCCTGTAGCTGCGATTCCTAGTAGAATAGCACTAGAAAACAAGGATTGGGCAAAAGCATCTAAGTTACAATTTTTGTCAAATTTTGATTTCCCATGGCAAGATTTTCCCTGGCAAAAAGCTATTATACACTTCTCAAGATCATTGGGGTTTTCAAATTTAGGTGATATAGAATCTGCTTCTATTGAATTAGATTCACTTAAAAGTCTTCGAGAAGATTTACTTATACTAAATAGTAATTTAGGAGATTATAAAGCGCAACAAGTTAATATTCAAATTCACTCAGCAGATGCTTGGATTCATCTAGCAAAAAGAGAAAATATTAAAGCCTTAAAACTAATGAAGCTAGCCGCTAAAATGGAAAATGAAACATCTAAACATCCAGTTACTCCAGGTGAAATTTTACCTGCTGATGAGCTTTTGGGAGACATGCTTTTAACATTAAATAAAAGTGAAGAGGCATTACGGATTTATGAAAATGGTTTAAATACACATCCTAATAGATTTAATGGTATTTACGGCGCAGCTTCTGCGGCAAGAGATTCTGGTAATAAAGAGAAAGCAATATTATATTTTAATCAATTAATAGAATTGTGTAAAAATTCAAATAGTGATAGGCCAGAACTTATTGATGCAAAATTATTTATTGCTTCAAATCCAACATAAGAAATGAAGTATTATTATTTTATTTTATTTTTATTCCTTTCTTGTGTTGAATCTTCAAATATAGATTTACCAATAATTGGTCCTTCAGATTTTAAAGAAGAATTAGTTAATAATAAAGTAAATAAAGAGCAATCTCACTTTGTTTCAGATTTTGAGTTAATCAACCAAAATGGAGATACAATTACAAATAAAGATTATGAAAACAAAATTTATGTAGTAGACTTCTTCTTTACAAGATGTGGTAGCATTTGCCCTATAATGACGAATAACATGAAGAAAATCCAAGATAAATTTCTTGAAAATGATAATCTTATGTTACTATCAATTTCTGTTACTCCAAATATCGACAATGTTGAAACGTTAAAAAAATATGCTAAAAGTAAAGGTGTTATTAATTCTAAATGGAATATCGCTACAGGAAATAAAAAACATATCTATGAGCTAGCTCGCAAGAGTTATTTCGCTGTTTTAAAAAAGGGGGACGGTGGGTTGCAAGATTTCATTCATACTCCAAATTTTATTTTAATTGATAAAAAAAAACAAATACGTGGAATCTATAATGGTACAGATGATATAGAAATAAAAAGAGTAATTAACGATATTAAAACTCTACAAATAAAAAATAGTTAAATCTAAACAGTTTCTCCCTTATAATCTGTAATACCTCCAGATAAATTAATTACATTTTTAAATCCTAGCATATTTAATTGCATTTGTGCTCTAGCGGATCTACCCCCTAATTTGCATTTAGTTATTATCGGCACTGATTTGTAATCATCTATCTGATTGACTTTGTTAAAAAAATCTGATATTGGAATTAAATAGTCAACTCCAACAATTTTTTTTTCATTGTATTCATATTCTTCTCTAACATCAACAAGTAAGAAATTTACTTTTTCATTTTTTCGTTCAGATAAGAGAAATTCTAACTCCTTACCGTTTATCTCCTTTTTAGCTAATAACTGTTCTGTATTATACATATTTATTTAAAATTATATTAATCTATCTTATTCTTCATTTGTGGGAAAAATAAAACATCTTGTATAGAGTTTGAATTAGTCATAATCATACTTAGTCTATCAATTCCTATACCTAGCCCAGCTGTTGGAGGCATTCCGTATTCAATTGCTTTTAAAAAATCTTCATCAATTAACATTGCTTCATCATCACCTCTTTTAGCCAACTCAAGCTGCTCTTCAAATCTTGCCCTTTGATCTAGTGGGTCATTAAGTTCTGAATATGCATTGCATATCTCTTTACTGTTACAAAATCCCTCAAATCTTTCAGCTAATCCTTTCTTAGTTCTATGTTTCTTTGTTAGTGGGGACATCTCTACTGGATAATCAGTAATGAAAGTAGGCTGAATTAATTGACTTTCACATTTTTCTCCAAAAATTTCATCAATCAACTTTCCTCGACCCATACTATTTTCTACTTTTACTCCAAGCTTTTGTGCTGTATTAATAATTGCATTTTCATCCATATTTGAAATATCAAATCCTGTAAAGTGCTCAATAGCTTCGTACATAGTGTATCTTTTCCAAGGTCTTTTAAAATTAATTATATTATCTCCAACTTTGACCTCAGTTTTACTATGTAAGTCAATAGCAATTTTTTCTACCATTTCTTCAACTAAATCCATCATCCACGAATAATCTTTATACGCAACATATAATTCCATTTGTGTAAACTCAGGATTATGAAATCTACTCATCCCCTCATTTCGAAAATCTTTAGAAAATTCGTAAACGCCATCAAAACCACCAACAACTAATCTTTTTAAATATAACTCGTTTGCAATTCTTAAATATAAATCCATATCTAAAGTATTATGATGAGTTTTAAAAGGCCGAGCTGCTGCACCACCATAAATAGGTTGTAATATTGGAGTTTCCACCTCTAAATATTCCTTATCATTCAAATAAGACCTCATAGAGTTGGTAAGTTTAGTTCTTTGTATAAAGGTTTCTTTAATATGTGGATTAACAACTAGATCTACATAGCGTTGTCTGTATCTCTTCTCAGGATCAGTAAAAGCATCATAAACGGTTCCATCAGCATCTGATTTTGGTAAAGGGAGAGGTCTCAAGGATTTAGTTAATACAGTAAGTTCCTTTACATTTATTGAAATTTCTCCAACTCTTGTAGTAAAGACATTTCCTTTAATGCCTATAAAATCTCCTATGTCTAATAGTTTTTTAAATACTTTGTTGTATAATGTTTTATCTTCCTCCTCACAAATTTCGTCTCTGTTAACATATATCTGTATTCTACCGTAGCTATCTTGTAATTCAGCAAATGAAGCTTTGCCCATTACTCTTCTACTCATAAGTCTACCTGCAATCACCACATTAAGCTCATCTCCTTCATTATATGTTTCCTTGATTTTTGTTGATGTTGTATTAACATCAAACGTAGCTGCTGGGTATGGGTCAATTCCTAATTCCTTAAGAGCAACTAAAGATTCTCTTCGTGCATTTTCTTGATCAGAATATACTTTTTTCATGCAAATTAATTTTTACAAAGATAGAAATTAAAATATCCTATTATTTCGTATTTTAGACTTCTTTTTAAACACTAAATTAAAGACTAAAAAACTTACTCATATGCTAATGAAAGACTACATTGCCGATTTTACAAATCATCTAAAAGATGCTATAGAAATAGGTAGCAAAACTAATCTACAAGCTAATAAAAGAGAATTTACAAATGTTCTAATCTGCGGACTAGGAGGCTCTGGAATTGGTGGTTCAATAGTAAATGATATTATCTCTATAAAATCTAATATTCCAATAATATCAAATAAAGATTACAGCATACCAAATTTTGTAAATGAATCAACACTTGTTATAGCTAATTCATACTCTGGTAATACTGAAGAAACAATATCTGCTCTTGGAAAGTGTGAAGAAAGAGGAGCGGAAATTGCAATAATTACTTCTGGAGGAAAATTAAAAGAAATTGCATTGGCAAAAAATTATACGAATATTATTATACCTGGGGGGCATCCTCCAAGAGCAATGTTTGGGTATGCTTTTACTGAACTCTTTTTCATTCTTAATCATTATGCAATTATTGATAATTCATTTTTAAATGACTTCTCTAAATCAATAAATTTACTTGATCAAAATAAAGAAGGAATTAAAAATGAAGCAGTACAAATTGCAAAAAAAATGTTTAAAAACACACCAGTTATATATGTTGCGGAAGGATTTGAAGGTGTTGCAGTCCGCTTTAAACAGCAATTAAACGAAAACAGTAAAACACTTGCATGGCATAATGTAATCCCCGAAATGAATCATAACGAATTATTAGGATGGAGAACAAATGTAAATAATCTGTCTGTTATATATTTCAGAAATAAATGTGATTATTCAAGAAACAAAACACGAATTGACATTAATAAAAAGGTAATTTCAAAATATACAGATAATATTACCGAAGTTTGGAGTAAAGGAGATTCATTGATTGAAAACACTCTTTATCACATTCATATAGGTGATTGGGCGTCGTGGTACCTTTCAGAAGCAAATAAAGTTGATGCTATTGAAATTGATGTTATAGATTTTTTAAAATCTGAACTAGCTAAAATATAGGTGAATAAAAAAGTAAAAGTCGAGGAATTAGGTATAATTGATTTTCAAAAATGCTGGAAATATCAAGAGGTTTTTTTTGAAGAGATTTTGAAAATAAAATCTACTAATAGAAAGACTGAAAAAAAAATTGCAACAAAAAACTATTTAATTTTTTGTGAACACCCACATGTTTATACTTTAGGTAAAAGTGGGGATGAAAATAATCTATTAGTAAATAAAGATTATCTTAAGGCAAAGGGGGCAACTTTTTATAAGATTAATAGAGGAGGAGATATAACATATCATGGACCAGGTCAAATTGTTGGCTACCCAATTTTAGATTTAGATAATTTTTTTACAGATATTCATAAGTACCTAAGATTATTGGAAGAATCTGTAATCTTAACATTAAAAGATTATGAAATTAAAGCAGAGCGTTCAAAAGGAGAAACAGGAGTTTGGTTAGATGTAGGTTCTGAAAATGCTAGAAAAATATGTGCATTTGGTGTTAAAAGCAGTAGATGGGTTACTATGCATGGATTTGCATTTAATGTAAATACAGATCTGTCATATTTTGACAATATTATACCGTGTGGCATTGTTGATAAGCAAGTTACATCTATGGAAAAAGAGTTAGGAAAATCTTTAAATATTAAAGAAGTTCAGGAAAGATTAAAAGTACATTTAATCTCCTTATTTAAAATGGAATTTTTTTAATGGGGAAAAAAAAATTAATATTTCTTATTGTATTTCTTGTTTTGATAACAAGTATAGTAATAAGCAGTAAATCATGGCTGTTTAAAGCTATTTACACAACATATCTTCAAGGTTATACTTCAGCTTATATTGAAGATTTTAAATATTTTCCAAAAAATATAATTGAAAATGATAAACATCAAAAGTGGTACACCTCAGCTAATTACAATCTTGCAAAATCACCTGAATATATTAACAAAGTCCATAATGATTTAGAAACAGTTGCATATTTAATTATAGTCAATGATAGTATTATACATGAACAATATTGGGACGGATTTTCTGAAAATTCTCTTTCTAATTCATTTTCAATGTCTAAAAGCTGGATTTCAACTCTTATTGGTATAGCTATCAAAGATGGGCATATTAAAAGTACATCTCAGAAGGTATGCGATATTTTACCTCAATTTAACAGAGGAAGTAATTGTCAAATAACAGTACAAGATTTATTAACTATGAGCTCTGGACTAGACTGGAATGAGAGCTATTATAACCCCATAGGACAAACTGCTGAATCATATTATGGGAATAATCTAAAAAAGCTTGTATTTAGTCTAAAATCAATCGAAGAGCCAGGGGAAATCTTTAGATATAATAGCGCATGTACACAATTACTTACCTATATAATAGAAGAAACAACAAACAAGACAGTAAGTGAATATGCATCTGAAAAATTATGGAAGCCTATGGGAGCAAAACATCCTGCATTATGGAATAAAGATAGAGAGGATGGTGATGAAAAAGGATTTTGCTGTATAAACTCCAACGCTAGAGATTTTGCAAGGCTAGGTAAATTGTATTTAAATTTTGGAAATTGGAATGGCTTACAAATTTTAGATAGCATTTACATAAAAAATGCTATTAAACCGGCAGATTTACAAAGTATTAATGGAGGTCCAAATAAGAACTATGGATATCAGTTTTGGTTAACTGAATATAAAAATAATTCTATTTATTATGCTAGAGGACTATGGGGGCAATATACAATATGTATTCCAGAAAAAAATATGATAATTGTAAGGCTAGGCAGAAAAGATGGAAAAGAATTGGAAAATGGTCATTTTAATGATTTATTTCTTTACATAGATGCATCTATGGAAATAATATCATCATAATATAATAAAAAACAATTGTGGCATCTAAATTAGTATAAATATCATATTTTTATAATCCTAAAAAAATCACATGAAAGATAATAAACTACTAGAGTTTAAAAATTTAGTCACTGAATTTCATACAGAAGGTAATACTATCAAAGCTGTTAATGATATAAGCTTCTGTTTAAATAAAGGAGAGACAATTGGTATAGTTGGAGAGTCTGGGTCGGGTAAATCTGTTACCTCTCTTTCTGCCATGAGGCTAATACCTAATCCACCTGGAATTATAAGCGGAGGTGAAATAATTTTTCATGAAAGAACCGGAAGAAGTATTGATTTACTTAAAATTTCTGAGGAAGAAATGAGGAAATTTAGGGGAAATGATATTGCTATGATATTTCAAGAGCCTATGACATCCTTAAACCCTGTCTTTACATGTGGAGATCAAGTTATGGAAGCAATTATGCTCCATCAGAAATTAAATAAGTCAAAGGCTGAAATACTAACACTAGAACTATTTGAAAAAGTACAACTTCCTGACCCTAAACGAATTTTTAGTACATATCCACATCAGATTTCGGGTGGGCAGAAACAGCGAGTCATGATTGCAATGGCCATGAGTTGTCAGCCATCCGTTTTAATTGCAGATGAACCAACGACTGCTTTAGATGTAACTGTTCAAAAAACTATTCTTGAACTTATGCAACAATTACAAGCTCAAAATGACATGGGTATTATGTTTATTACTCATGACTTAGGTGTAATTGCTGAACTAGCTGACAAAGTAGTAGTAATGTACAAAGGAAAAATAGTGGAGCAAGGCAGTGTTTTGGAAATCTTTAAAAATCCAAAACATCCATACACTAAAGGTTTATTAGCATGTCGTCCTCCTTTAGATATACGTTATAAGTTTTTACCTACAGTATCTGATTTTATGAATATTGATAAAGATGGTGAGATTTTAGATAATGGTATTTCAGTTGAAGATTTTACAAAAAATTTAGCTATTACTAAAAAAGAAAGAACTGAAAATCAGGAAATATTATTTTCTAAAAAACCTGTTCTAGAAATTAAAAATCTGAAAACCTGGTTTCCTATTAAAGGTGGTTTTTTTGGGAAAGTTAGTAGTCATGTGAAAGCTGTTAATGATGTAAGTTTTGATGTTTATCCTGGAGAAACTTTAGGTCTAGTCGGTGAAAGTGGATGTGGAAAAACTACAATCGGTCGTTCAATCATTAGATTAGAAGAAGCAACATCAGGTAATATTATTTATAAAGGAAAGGATGTTTGTAGTATGAATGCGGATGAACTTAGAGTGTTTAGAAAAGAAGTTCAAATTATTTTCCAAGACCCATATTCTTCACTAAACCCTAGAATGACTATTGGAAATGCAATAATGGAACCTATGCAAGTCCATGGGATTTTAGAAGATGATATAAAAAGAAAATTAAAAGTAGAAGAATTATTATTAAAAGTGAATCTAGATCCTTTACATTTTAATAGATATCCACATGAATTTTCTGGAGGCCAAAGACAAAGAATCGGCATTGCACGTGCTCTTGCAGTTAATCCTAAATTTATTATTTGTGATGAATCAGTATCTGCTCTTGATGTATCGGTTCAAGCACAAGTTCTAAATCTACTTAACGAGCTTAAAAAAGAATTTGAACTAACTTATATTTTTATTTCACATGATCTTTCAGTAGTAAAATATATGAGTGACAGAATGGTTGTAATGCAGCAGGGTGAAATTGAAGAGATGGGTGATGCTGATCAAATTTATAACAATCCCGAAACTGAGTATACACGAAAGTTAATTGAAGCTATTCCAGAAGGAAAGATAGAGGATATTGAAAAAAACCATAAAAAAAAATTAAGCATTAAATAATCATTTCAGGTACTTCTCCTGTAATGATTAGATTTGCTTCAGTAGCAGCAATAATTTCGCTTACACTTACTCCTGGAGCTCTTTCACTCAGTTTAAATCCGTCTTCTGTTATTTCTAAAACAGCTAAATTAGTTACAACTTTTTTAACACAATTTATTCCTGTAATTGGTAAAGTACATTTATTTAAAATCTTACTCTCTCCCATACGATTAGTATGCATCATAGCTACAATAATATTCTGAGCAGAGGCGACTAAATCCATTGCACCCCCCATCCCTTTTACCATTTTACCAGGAATTTTCCAGTTTGCAATATCTCCTTTTTCAGATACTTCCATTGCTCCAAGGACAGTTAATTGAACATGTTGTCCTCTTATCATAGCGAATGAGATCGCTGAATCAAATAAAACTGCTCCATCTAAAGTTGTTATAGTTTGTTTGCCTGCATTTATCAAGTCAGGGTCTTCTTCTCCATCAAAAGGGAAGGGCCCCATACCAAGAACTCCATTTTCAGATTGAAATTCAATATCAATTCCTTCAGGTATATAATTAGCAACTAATGTTGGTATCCCAATTCCCAAATTTACATATGTATTATGCTCTAATTCTTTAGCAATTCTTTTTGCAATTTGATTTTTATCTAAAGCCATAGCTATCTCTTTCTTGTTGTTCTTTGCTCTATTCTTTTTTCATAATTTTCTCCTTGCATAATTCGTTGAACGAATATGCCTGGGGTGTGAATATGATTAGGATCTAATTCTCCAGCTGGATATAATTCTTCAACTTCTGCTACAGTAATTTTACCCGCCATTGCCATAAGAGGGTTAAAATTTCGTGCCGTACCTTTATAAATTAGATTGCCAGCAGTATCACCCTTCCATGCTTTTACAAATGCAAAATCAGCAACTAGTGAATTCTCAAGGATATGGGGTTTCCCATTAAAAATTCTAACTTCTTTGTCTTTTGCAACCTCAGTACCATAACCTGCAGGAGTGTAAAATGCTGGTATTCCAGCCCCACCCGCTCTACATCTTTCAGCTAGTGTACCTTGTGGAATTAAATCAACCTCTAATTCTCCAGATAGCATCTGTCTTTCAAATTCTGCATTCTCCCCAACATATGAAGATATCATTTTTTTTATTTGCTTTCTTTTTAGTAATAAACCTAGTCCAAATTCATCTACTCCTGCATTATTTGATATGCACGTCAAACCATCTACTTCCCTATTTGAAAGTTCTTTAATTATATTCTCCGGAATACCTGATAGGCCAAATCCACCAAACATACATGTCATATTACTTTTCACTCCATCTAAAGCTAACTCGATATTCTCTACAAATTTATTTATCATTTTTAAAAAATATTATTCAAATTCATCCTCATACTGAATTTTTAATTCATTATCACAATCTAATTTGTCATCTACAGAAATAGGAATATCAAAATTTAAAGGGGAAACCCTAGAAGATAATGAATCTGCGTATACTCTTTGCATATATTCCGCAAAAACTGGTAATGCCATATTTGCACCTTGGCCATATTCAATAGTTCTAAAATGTGCTGATCTATCTTCACAACCACTCCAAACACCTGTAACTAAATTTGGTGTTATGCCCATAAAGTAACCATCTGATTGATTTTGAGTAGTTCCTGTTTTGCCTCCAATTTCATTTTTAAATTGATATTTATAACGTAATCTCACCCCAGTTCCAGCTTTTTTATCTGCAGTTGGGCTATATACGCCATCCACAACTCCTTGAAGCATTCTAACCATAGTATTTGCAGTTTCTTCACTCATTGCTTCTTGAGTTTTTGGGGAAAAATTTTCAATTATGACTCCATTTTTATCCTCTATTTTTGTAATAAAAATAGGCTCAGTCCAAATACCCTTATTTACAAAAGTTGAGTATGCTCCTACCATTTCGTATACAGAAAGATCAAATGTTCCAAGACAAAGAGATGGCACCGCTAATAGTTTTGATTTAATTCCAATTTTTTTTGCTAAATCAACTAAAGCATGTGGTCCTAATTGTTTCATAATATAAGCAGTAATGGTATTAATAGAGTTTGCTAAACCAAATTTCAATGAAATTGATAAATTATCATATTCATCTCCTGAATTTTTTGGAACCCAGTCTTTCTCCAAGTTCCATCTTTTCTTGTCAAAAACAACAGGAATATTTGGTACCTCATAGCATGGAGTATAACCCTCCTGGATTGCTAATGAATATAAGAATGGTTTAAATGTAGAACCTACTTGACGTTTACCAACTTTGACATGATCGTATTTAAAGTATTTATAATTAATACCGCCAACATAAGCCTTAATATGCCCATTTTTCGGATTCATACTCATCATTCCTGAATGAATAAAAAACTTGTTATATTTTATAGAGTCTCTTGGAGTCAAGACTGTATCTATATCTCCATTCCATGAAAAAAGGGTCATAGGGACTGCTGTATTAAATATAGATCTTATTTCTGTCTCAGATTTTTTTGCTCTCTTAAGTTTCTTATACCTTTCTGATCTTTTCATGCCTTGATCAATAATAGTATTAATTTGTTCCCATTCAAAATCATCGGGAAATGGAGCTTTCGTATATCCTTTCCAATGTTGATTAAAATCTTTTTGCAATGAGGACATATGAACTCTCATTGCTTGCTCGGCAAATGTCTGTAAACGGGAATTAATAGTAGTGTACACTTTAAGGCCATCTGTATAAAGATTGTAATTACTTCCATCTGCTTTTTTATGTAATGCACACCATTTTTTGAGTTCTTCCCTTAAGTATTCCCTTAAATATGGAGCTAATCCTTCATTATGACTTGCTCTTTTAAAATTTAGACTAATTGGTATAACTTTTAAACTGTCAAATGTAAATTGATTTATATATTTATATCTTCTCATCTGAGAAAGCACAACATTTCTTCTACTTTCAGTTTGAGATATTCTTCTATTTGGATTATATAATGCTGGATTTTTTAACATTCCAATAAGCATTGCTGACTCTAATAAACTTAGATTTAGCGGATGTTTATTAAAGTATATTTGAGAAGCTGATTTGATACCTACAGCATTATTAACCCAATCAAATCTATTTAAATACATGGTGATAATTTCATTTTTTGTATAGCGTTTTTCAAGCTGAACAGCAATTATCCACTCTTTTACTTTTTGCATCAATCTATCTAGACCTGAACTTGGCGATTCAGTGAACAACATTTTAGCTAATTGCTGACTTATTGTACTTGCTCCTCCTGAGCTTTTTTTGCCAGTTAATGCTCCGAAAGAAGCTCTCAACAATGCTCGCGCGTCAATACCAGAATGCTCTCTAAATCTTATATCTTCTGTTGCTATTAAAGCATCTATTAAATTTTTGTTTAACTCATCAAATCTAATACGACTTCTATTTTCAAAAAAATATTTTCCTAACACTATACTGTCAGAAGATATTAGTTCAGTTGCTAAATTATTGCTTGGGTTATCTAATTGATCAATTGTAGGTAAACTACCAAAAAAGCCAAACATTGTTAATACAACAAGAAATATCAAAGCAATAAATGGACTTAAAGTACAAGACCATAAGATAATTTTTACATTTTTACTCATGATGCTCTTTAACGATTAGTCCTAAATCTGTAATATGATTTAAATTACTCAACTTTTCTAAAGAACCATACCTCATAGCTTGTTCAACAGATAGTGTATATTTCTTAAGTTCAAAAAATTGTTTTTTGTGCTCTAATAAAAATTCAAATTCTCTAATATCATTTATACCTTTTCCTAGCCATTTCCCACTCTTTTCTGCTAACATTATTTCAACAGTATCTTGGCTAAGGTTGTCTAAAAATAAAAAGAGATTCTGATATTCGTAATATACAGTATGTCTTATTTTTAGACTTATGTCATAATATTTTGTTGTGTCATTTATTGGAAAAGTAAAATTAACAACTGAGTCGGTATTCCAGATACCATTTTCAAAAGAATAATAGTTTTTAAATGTATTATTTTCACATGCAGATAAAATACAATAGAATACAATAGAATACAATATTGTTTTTTTATTAAACATAATTTTATTGTGATTTTCTTTTTGCTGAAGCTTTCATTTTATTTTTTTTGAAATTCGCTCGCCTTTCCGGTCTCTTCTTAGTTTTTTTCAACTTCTTTTTATCAAACCTATTAATGTTATCTTGGCCCGTTGCATCTTCAAAGCTAACCTCACTCTCAATTTGAGTTTTAATATAAGAATCAAAATTTTCTGGGATTTCTCCGTTTTTATTTAACTCTAATATCTTTTGAACTGATGCAACTGGCAATTCAAGAAGCTCAGATGTTGGATTATTGACATTAAAATAATACATCACTTTTTTGAATACATCTAACTTAACAAATTTAGCTTCTCCTTCTTGAGTTACAATTTTCTTACTTGATTTTGGAAATTCTTTTAAAGCTTCAGTGTATCCATCTAGCTCAAAATTTAAACAGCATTTAAGCCTACCACATTGACCGGATATTTTTTGTGGATTTATTGATAATTGCTGATAGCGCGCAGCACTTGTAGAAACATTAGGGAATTCAGTCATCCAAGTTGAACAACATAGTTCTCTTCCACAACTCCCAATCCCACCCAGTTTAGCTGCCTCTTGTCTAGCGCCAATTTGTCTCATTTCAACTTTTAATCTAAATTGACTAGAGTATTCTCTAACTAATTCTCTAAAATCAACTCTTTTATCAGCTGTATAATAAAATGTTGCTTTAGTATTATCTCCTTGAAACTCAACGTCGGAAAGCTTCATTTCAAGTTTAAAATTTTTAATAATTTTCTTTGCTTTTTCTAAAATAGGATCTTCTTGATTAATTGCTTCTTTCCATTTAATAAGATCATTTTCTGTGGCAATTCGATAAATATTTTTTAATGGATTTGTAGTTATATCCCTACCCTTTCTTACTAATTGAAGAGCTGTTAATTCACCAATCATTGTAACTTTACCTATATCATGTCCAAATTTTTCACCTTCAACTGCTAAAATATCGCCATGCTTAATATCTAAGCTTTCGTTATTGATGTAGAAATCTTTTCTATCTCCTTTAAATTGTACTTCAACAAAATTTGAACTTTCGGATTTAGGGCCATCGATTTGATATAGCCAGTCAAACACAGAACTTACTCCACATCCTCTATTTTCTGAAACTTCACAAGTACTACAACCTCCTCCACTACCACAACTCATATAATTATTATTTATTTACAAATTTACTTTTAACTTTTAAAAATTTAATCATTTTTAAAGATAACTCAAAAAATAAAATTTTTGGACTTGCATTTCTGTCAATTGATTTAATTGTTAGTTCTAACGTTTCAAAAATTGATATGCTATTTTCTTCGTTAATAAATGATGCAAATTTTGTTACAAATTTATATTCCTCTTCATTTACTCTTAATAAAGTATTGCTTGAGAAATTTATAATCAAACATTCTCTAATCATTTTTGTAGCATAAATCAAAAATAATCTCTGTTTAACTTTGCCAGTTTGTGACATTTCATCAACCCAATTTGATATGTTTATTATGTCAACCTTATATACATATCTCATCCATAAAGTAAAATTTTCTAAGAAATTATCATCTTCAATATCATTTTGAAAATAAGTAATCATTTGACCTAAACTTGAATTAGTTATTTTTTTTAACTTTAAAATTTCAGATTTACCTTTATAAGGGAAATAATTAATCATATCTTCTAAAGTAAAATCATGTACTTGAATAATTTGTAATCTAGATTTAATCGTTGCAATAAGTAAATCGATATTTTCTGAAATTAATAAAAAAACAGTTCCCTTTGGAGGCTCTTCAAGTAATTTAAGCAAAGAATTAGAAGATTCTAAATTCATTTTTTCAGGCATCCAGATTATAATTACTCTGTATTGAGCTTCATAGTTTTTGAATGCAAGTTTCTTATGTAATACGTTAGCTTCTTCTTTATAAATACCCCCTGTTGCAAGTTTATTGGTCTGAGTAGATAAAAGATCAATCCATCCATTTAATGAGCCATAAGGATTATCTAATATGTAATCACGCCATAAATCAACAAAATTATCGCTGATAGATACCTTTGAAGAGTTAGATTTAATTACTGGAAAAATTAAATGTAAATCTGGATGCGTTAAACTTTCATATTTTGTACATGATGAACAGGTTCCGCAAGAATCTTCTTCTAATCTTGAGCTACAATTGAGAAATTGTGCATAGGCTATTGCTAGTTGAAGTTTAGCACTTCCACATTTACCATTTAATAGTTGGGAATGACTAACTCTATCATTAAAAACAGAATCTATCAACTGCTTTTTAATTATATTATTGCCTTGGATTTCTTTAAATAACATGAAAAAATAATTATTTCAAATATAACTAAAATGCTATTAATTTAAGATTTATTTTATGTTTGCATTATGAAAAATATTAATGATATATGTACAAGGGGTAAAAAAGTAATTATTCGTGTTGATTTTAATGTGCCTTTAGATAAAAATTTTAATGTTACAGATAATAGTAGGCTTATTGCTGCATTGCCTACTATTAACAAAGTAGCTAAAGAAGGCGGAAAGGCAATACTCATATCACACCTTGGAAGACCAAAAAATGGTTTTGATGATAAGCTATCGTTACAACATATTGTAAATTCACTTTCAATTCTACTAAAAAATAAAGTTAGTTTTTGTAGAGATTGTATTGGAGATACTACAAGTAAAGATGTAGATAATATGAAAAATGGAGACATCCTAGTTTTAGAGAATTTAAGATTTTATAAAGAAGAAACTCAAGGAGATTTAGTATTTGCAAAAAAACTATCAGATCTTGCTGATATATACGTGAATGATGCATTTGGGACAGCTCACAGATCACACGCCTCAACTGCAATTATTGCAAATTTCTTTCCAAAAAATAAATACTTTGGTCTATTACTTTATAAAGAACTTGAGAATTTAAAAAGAGCACTAGAAAATCCGAAAAAACCATTTACGGCAATAATTGGGGGAGCTAAGGTATCAGGCAAAATTGATGTAATTCAATCACTATTTAATAAAGTAGATAACTTAATCATCGGGGGAGGAATGGCGTATACTTTTGCTAAAGCAGTTGGTGGAAGTATAGGGAAATCTCTAGTTGAAGATGACAAGTTGGATTTAGCAAGAAAATTAATTGCTGAATCTAAAGAAAAAGGGGTGAACTTAATTTTGCCTATTGATTCAGTAAATGCAAATAGGTTTAATAATGATGCAAAAATAATTAAATCAAATATATCTAATATTAATCAAGAATATATAGGTATGGATATTGGTACTAAATCAATTGAAAAATTTTCAGAAATTATTTTAAAGTCTAAAACAATAGTGTGGAATGGGCCTATGGGGGTTTTTGAAATGCAAAACTTTCAAGCAGGCACTAAACTGGTAGGTGAGGCAATTTGTAGAGCGACTAAAAATGGGGCTTTTTCTTTAGTTGGAGGCGGGGATTCTGTATCTGCAGTGAATCAATTTAAATTTAGTAAGGAAATAACATATTTATCTACTGGAGGTGGTGCAATGCTAGAATTTTTAGAAGGCAAAAAATTACCTGGTGTTGAAGCTATTCTTGATTAATTTTTTTATCAAAATCTTCTTTAAGCCTTTCTGTATTTTCAGTTGCTTTTTGCAAAATATCATTTTTTTGTTTATTGATTTCCGGAATTGTTAGATAATATACTTGCTGTAATGGCTTTATTAGAACAGAATTTTTTTGGTGTTCATCATTTAAGACACCGAAGTTTAAAGCAATAAAATGAAAGAATGAACAAATTATTAGAACTTTCACCATTCCAAAAATTGCTCCTAAAAATCTACTGACAAGACCAAGAGCTAATAATTTTGTAAGTCTATCAATTAACTCTCCTATTGATTTGATGATTACTATTATAACTATAAAAACAGTTAAAAATGCAAATAACGGAACGATATTTTCATAACTACTTAAAAAATTAGTTTTTAAATAAGGTTCTATTATAGATGAAAAATGAAATCCTAAATAAATAGCAAGACAAACCGATACAATATTTGTAATCTCTTTGATTATGCCATTTGTAAATCCTTTGAAAATTCCGTACAAAACTGCAATGGATATAATAACATCGATATAATTCATGTTATAAAGATATTAAAAAACTTTACTTTTGTATAATGAAAGAGCTAGAAAAAAAATGGAATGCACTTATTTTAAAGTTAGAAAATCAATTTGAAGATGAAATGTCTTTAAAGGGCATCTTATATCTAATTGGGGTACAAGAACTAAATTTTGGAGTAAAAAGATATGACAGAGACGAAAAAATAAATGTGTTACATGTTGCAATATGTAAATTACTTAGCAACTATGGTTATTACAAATTTGATAGTATAGATAAAGACGGATGGCCACACTACATTGAGATAAAGGCACTTGAAAATCTATCAGAGATTGAGCAACAGAATCTTATTAAGCAAGCAATTATTAACTATCTTAATTAATTTCAACTATTTGAGTAACTGTTTTTTCTTTTAATAGTCTTATAATATTTGATCCAGAATACGTATTGTTCCCATCAACTTTTACGACATCAACTTGAAAAATTGCTTCTAACTGATATGTGAATTCAGCTCTTCCATTTGAATCGGTCAAGCTAGTTTTACGCAGTTCAGAATTTGTGCTATTACCTTGTGGACTAATTAAACCATCTTGATGTAAAACAACAGTAGCACCAGAAACTGTATTCCCATTAGAGTCTTTAACAATAATTATTCCAATAGTATCATTTGCTTTTTTACATGATGAAAATGTTGTTATAAAAAAAGCAATAGAAAAAGCAATTAAGAAGCTGATTAAAGCTGATTTAAAATTTATACTTCGCATAATTATTGTTAATTTGTAATTAGAATGGTAAAGATATACAAATTATTATTATGATAGAAAAAGTTAAAATCTTACTTAATGAAGTAGAAATATTTCACCCAAAATCTAAAGAAGAGGTAGAAATATTTCGCCTCAAATATTTAGGTAAAAAAGGTGAAATGAATGAACTTTTTAAAATTTTAAAAGATATCCCCAGTCAAAATAAAAAAGAATTTGGACAAAAAATTAATCTACTAAAAAAAAATGTTCAGCTCAAAATTGATTTACATAAAGACAGTTTTATTGCTTTAAAAGCTAAAGAAAATATTGACACATCAAGACCAATTGTTTTAGATAGTATTGGTAGTAAACATCCTATATCAATGATCAAAGATCAAATAATTGATATATTTAATAGAATTGGATTTACTATATCTGAAGGGCCAGAAATTGAAGATGATTGGCATAATTTTTCAGCACTTAATTTGCCTATTGAACACCCTGCACGTGATATGCAAGACACATTTTTTATACAAACTGATCCTGATATTTTACTTAGGACTCATACCTCTTCAGTACAGGTTAGGCATATGGAAAACAACTCTCCACCTATAAGAACTTTATCTCCTGGAAGAGTTTATAGAAATGAAGCTATATCAGCTCGGGCACATTGTATTTTTCATCAAGTTGAGGGCTTGTTTATTGATGAAAATGTAAGTTTTGCAGATCTTAAACAATGTTTATTATATTTTGCAAAAGAGATGTTTGGAGAAAAGACAAAAATTAGATTAAGACCATCATACTTTCCGTTTACGGAGCCATCTGCTGAGGTAGATGTAAGTTGTAATATCTGCAATAGTAATGGTTGTAATGTATGTAAAAATACAGGCTATCTTGAAATTTTAGGATGCGGCATGGTAGATCCAAATGTTTTAGAAAACTGTGGTATAAATTCTAAAAAATATACTGGCTATGCATTTGGAATGGGAATTGAAAGAATTGCAATGCTAAAGTATGGAGTAAAAGACCTGCGTTTATTTTATGAAAATGATCAACGTTTTTTACAACAATTTAATCAATTAAGCTAGCTAATAAGCATCTTATATATTTACTTTAAACTTAATTATCTAAAATCCCAATTATAAGTATGTAAGTTCTCAACTGAGTGCCTTAATAAATCAATAGCCCCTCTTACATCTTTTTTATGTACCATTTCAATAGATTGATGTATATGTCTAGTTGGTATAGATACAGCTCCAGCAATACTGCCTCCTGGATTCATTCTTTGAATTCCAGCTGTATCTGTTCCACCCGCTGGCAAAATTTCTAGTTGTGTTTTTAGTTTTTTATTTTTTGAAACTTCCTTCATATACGCAACCATTCTATAGTCGCAAACGGTGGCTGAATCCATTACCTTAATACAAGCCCCATCACCCAAAGAAGAAACTTGCTCTTGCTTTGTTGATCCTGGAGTATCCCATGCGATAGTAGTATCTAAACCAAAACCAAAATCAGGATTAATATCCATTGATGAAACATTTGCTCCTCTAATTCCAATTTCTTCTTGTACGGTAAAGACTGCATATACATCATAAAAAGGCTTTTTATTCATTTCTCTTAACATTTCTATTAAAATAAATACTGAAACTCTATTATCTAAAGATTTACAATTTATACAATCTCCCATTTCCAAAAGTTCACTCTTTCTTGTGATTGTATCCCCAACAGAAATAACTTTTTCAAGTTCTTCTTTAGTTCTGCCAGTGTCTATAAAATAATCTTTTATAGTTGGAACCTTTGCCCTGTCAGCAACGCTCATCAAATGAATTGGCTTACCTCCCATCACTCCTATTATATCATGTTTTCCGTGGATGATAACTCTTTGTGCAGTTAGTGTTTTAGGGTCAAATCCTCCTAATGTATGAAAATAAACAAAACCTTTATCATCAATATGTGTAACTATAAATCCAATTTCGTCCATATGAGCTCCTATCATTACACGTTTACTTTCCCTTCCTTTTTTTATAGCAACAACATTTCCCAAGTTGTCAATTTTTATTTCATCAACTAAAGGTTCTATTTCTCTTAGAACAATCTCTCTTACTTTTTGTTCATGTCCTGGAGCGCCAGAAACCTCACAAATTTCTGATAATAAGTTTATATTTATCATTATTATTTTTTTGTTAAATTTTACTTAATTTCATCATATTAGTCATGCCTTTTTCTCTAGCAGGCATACTTGCTATATTTATAACTAAATCTCCTTTTTTTAGATGCTTTAGTTTTCTTAAAATCTTTTTAGTGTCTTTAATTGTTGAGCTTGTAGTCTCTCCACCTTCATAGTAAAAACCTTGCACTCCCCACACTAAACTTAATGAATTAAGTATCTTTTGGTTATTTGTAAAAACATAAATAAAAGCATGTGGCCGAAAACTTGATACCTTTATTGAATTATATCCAGAATATGTATTTGTAATAATAGCCTTTGCTTTAACTTGTTCAGCAATTTGGACAGCATTCAAACAAATAGAATTAGTTAGAAATCTTGAGTCCTGCAAAGGATCTCTAGCTATAATATTTTTTGAAATATTATGCTTACTATACTCAATATCACGTATAATTTTACGCATAGTATCTACTACCTTTAATGGAAATTTACCTACAGATGTTTCTCCACTTAGCATTAGAGCGTCAGCCCCATCAATTACAGAATTTGCAACATCATTAACTTCAGCTCGTGTAGCAGATGGTGACAAGGTCATACTTTCGAGCATTTGAGTTGCTATAATTACAGGTCTTGATTTAGAAATACATTTATTAACTATCATTTTTTGATAAACAGGTACTTTTTGAGGGGGAACTTCAACTCCCAAATCTCCTCTGGCTACCATTATAGCATCTGTGACATCAATTATATCATCTATATTGCTTATTGCTTCGGGTTTTTCAATTTTTGCAATAATTTTTACAGTAGATTTTTTTAGTTTTAGCTTTTTTCTAAGATCTAATACATCTTTTGATTTTCTTACAAAAGAAAGTCCGACCCATTCAATATCTTGATTTAGAATAAATTTTAAATCTGATAAATCTTTTTTAGTGAGACAAGGAAGAGATATGCTTGTGTTAGGAAGATTAACTCCTTTTCTCGAATGTAGAATTCCGCCAAATTCAACTTTTAAAATAACACTATCTATATTATTAGAACGTTGTACCTTAAGGACAATTTTACCATCATCTAGAAGCACGTTGTCATTTTCTTTTACATCTCTAGCAAATTCTTGATAATTAATATAAACTGTACCTTTTCTTTTTTTGGTAGAAAACTCGATAGTTTGACCTTTTTTTAAATTTAAAGGTTTGGTAAAGTCACCTACCCTAATTTTAGGACCCTGTAAGTCTGCTAAAATTGCTGTGTGTATTCCGTTTTGTTTATTTAATTCTTTAATGTCGTAAATAATTTTTTCAGCTACACTATGCTCTAGATGTGAGAAATTTAACCTGCAAACATTTACTCCTTTTTTCATTATTGCACTTAACATCTCTTTAGAAGATGTTGAGGGCCCAATAGTTGCTATTATTTTAGTTTTTCTAATCATAGATTATGAATCTGTTACAATTTTTCTCTTTTTGTAAATCAAATTCGTAGACAAGTAAAATGTCGTCAATTGATTTTAGTTTAATTAAAAAATCATTTTTTATTATATTCCAGTCAAAGGTACTTATAATTAAGAAATAGTTAATGGTTTTTTGTGATGGAATCAAATATCCTTTTTTCGATAAGTTTGATAATAAATTAAGTTTTACTCCATCAGGAGGGTGTGATTTATACCGATTAACTAATAAGTCATCATCAATTCTATGCGCATCAGTTAACGCAAAATTTACTCCTTCTATTAAATTTAATTTCCAACATAGTTTGTACGCTTTTGAATGACTATTTATTGCTAGAACTACAAAGTCATAACTATGCTCACATTCTAAAATATAATGCCTTTTCATAATTGCTAAAATACACTATTAATAATTTTTTTAGATGCTCTTTGTTCTGCCTCCTTTATGGAAGATGCCTTTGCTTCTGCAGATTTTTTTCCATTAATAAACACTGAAACTAAAAAAAATTTTGCGTGCTCTAAGCCTTCTTTTCTTTCGAGTCGATACTCGATATTAAACTTTTCTTTTTGACTACGAGTAAGCAGTTGGCTTTTAAAGTCTATATCAGATAAGCTGTTTAAGTATTCTGATTTATATATGTATTCTTTAATGAATGACTTAGTTGCTTTTAGACCTTTGTCTAAATATATAGCTCCAATAATAGCCTCCAAGGTGTTTCCAAAAACACTTTTTGGAACTAATTTTAAATTAGATATTATTTTATCAGAAGGTATAATTTTTTCACCAATTAAATTTAAATGTTTACGTCCTACAATAATTGATCTTTTTTGAGACAAAACACCCTCAACATGATTTTTCTTTTCCAAAAAAAGAAAATCAGATATTACAGATGATAATATTGCATCTCCTAAGAATTCTAATCTTTCGTTGTTATGCTTTTCATCATAAGATTTATGAGTAAGAGCTGTTTTATAAATTGATTTGTAGGAGCTTTTGGACAATACTCTGTTAATAGTATCTTCTCTCTTTTCATTAAAAGAAATACACGATAATATTGTTCTAAAAATACTTATTATTTATACTTTTTAAATAGTACCGATGCATTGTGACCTCCAAATCCAAAGGTATTGCTAATCGCATAATTAACCACTCTAAACTGAGCTTTATTAAGCGTAAGGTTTAATTTGCTATCTATTTGAGGATCTTGATTCTTATGATTAATAGTAGGCGGTATAACATCATTCTTAACAGCCATTATACAGGCAATAGCTTCAATGACACCCGCAGCTCCTAAAAGATGACCTGTCATAGATTTAGTAGAGCTAATATTTAAGTTATATGCATGATCTCCAAACAAATTTGTTATTGCTTTAATCTCTGCAACATCTCCTAGTGGAGTAGATGTACCATGAACATTAATGTAATCTACATTATTTGTACTAATATTTGCTTCCTCAATTACATGTTTCATTACATTTTGAGCACCCTTTCCTTCAGGATGTGGCGCGGTAATATGATGTGCATCAGCTGTAAGTGCGCCACCTACAAGTTCAGCATAAATTGGTGCACCTCTATTAACTGCGTGCTCATATTCTTCAAGCACTAGCGCCCCTCCTCCTTCTCCCATAACAAATCCATCGCGATCTTTATCAAATGGTCTTGAGGCGGTTTTAGGATCTTCATTTCTAGTTGATAGTGCCATCATAGCATTAAAACCTCCTATTCCAGGCTCGAAAATACAGGCTTCTGAACCGCCAGCTATAAAAATATCAGCTTTGTTTAACTTAATATAATTAAATGCATCAATTATTGCATTAGTTGAAGAGGCGCAGGCAGATACAGTTGTGAAATTAGGACCTCTAAATTTATACTTAATGGAAATATGTCCTGCTGGAATATCTGAAATTAACTTAGGAATAAAAAAGGGACTAAATCTAGGCAAACCACTTCCAGTTGCGAAGCCTGAAGATTCCTTAAAAAAAGTTTCCATTCCTCCTATTCCTGAACCCCAAATTACACCAGCTCTATCAGAATTTATAGAATTAACATCTAACTCAGAAGACTTTATAGCCTCATCAGCAACAACTAATGCATACTGACTAAACTTATCCATTTTACGAGCCTCTTTTCTATCGATAAAATCTGTAATATTAAAATCTTTTAATTCGCAAGCAAATTGAGTTTTAAAATTAGAGGCATCAAAATGAGTGATATTGTCAGCGCCACTAACACCAGATTTTAACGAATGCCAATAGTCTTGTAGATTGTTTCCTAATGGTGTTAAGGCTCCTATTCCAGTAACAACTACTCGTCTATTACACATTATATTTATGCTTTTGCACTTTCAATAAACTCTACAGCATCTCCTACAGTAGCGATTGCTTCTGCTTTATCATCAGGTATCTGAATATCAAATTCTTTTTCAAATTCCATTATTAGCTCAACTGTATCTAATGAATCAGCTCCTAAATCGTTTGCAAAACTTGCTTCACTTGAAACTTCTCCTGCATCAACACCTAAATTCTCAACAATAATTGCTTTTACTTTTTCTGCTATATCAGACATGATTTATTTTTTAATTAATAAGTTGCAAATTAAACTATAAATTAAAGAAATTGCAAATAATATTATTTTCTATTTTAACATCTAGATGTTTATACTAAATTTGAAAAAAAAAATTACGTGAAAAAAATAGCGATTTTTGGTTCAGGATCAGGAAGTAATGCCGAAAATATTTATAAATATTTTTTAAATTCTAAAACAATTAATATTGCCTGTATTTACACGAATAATAAAAATGCAGGCATAGTGAAAAGAGCTAAACAGCTCAATATACAAGTTAATTATATTTCAAAAGAAGATTTAACTTGTTTTAATCAGCTAAATTGTTCATTAAAGCAACAAAATATAGATTATATTATTCTTGCAGGTTTTTTGTTAAAGATCCCAGCTGAAATGATCTCCAGATACAGAAATAAAATTATAAATATCCACCCATCACTTCTCCCTAAGTATGGAGGCAAAGGAATGTATGGAAGAAAAGTACATGAAAGTGTTTTGGATAATAAAGAAACCAGTAGCGGTATAACAATTCATTTTGTAAATCAAAATTATGACGAAGGAGAGGTTATTTTACAAAAAAAATGTAACGTTTCTAAAACTGATACAATAGATAGCCTTGAAAAAAAGATTCGCGCTTTAGAGTTTGAATATTTTCCTAAGGTAATTAAAAAAATATTACTGAAATAATGTCAATTATAGTTTATACTGATGGATCTGCTAAGGGAAATCCTGGTAATGGAGGTTATGGTATAGTGATGATTAAAGGAGGATTCCGAAAAGAATTTTCTAAAGGATTTGAGCTAACAACTAATAATAGAATGGAGCTGTTAGCAGTCATTGTAGCTTTAGAGAATGTAAAAAAAGAACAGTCTGATATATTAGTTTACTCAGACTCTAAATATGTTGTAGATGCTGTTGAAAAAAAATGGGTTTTCAGATGGGAAAAAACTAAATTTAAAAAAAAGAAAAATCCTGACCTTTGGATTAGATTTTTAAAAATATACAATAAACAAAAAGTATCATTTATTTGGGTTAAAGGACATGCTAATAACAAAGAAAATGAAAGATGCGATTATTTAGCGGTAAAGGCTGCTGAATCTAATATTCTACATACAGATGCTTGGTATGAAAATTATACGGCAAATAATGATAATACTCTATTTTAAAAAATATTTTTAGAACTTAACTAAATTAGTAAATTCATTAATTCTTGCATCGATATCTTCTTGACTTATCTCTGTTAATCTTTGTGTTCCAAATTTCTCTACACAAAAAGATGCCATAGCAGAACCATGAATTACTGCTCGTTTCATATTTTGAAATGAAGTATCATTAGTTTTGGCTAGATACCCAATAAATCCACCCGCAAAAGAATCTCCAGCTCCAGTTGGATCAAAAACATCTTCAAGAGGAAGTGCTGGTGCAAAAAAGATTTCATCATTATTAAACAACAATGCGCCGTGTTCCCCCTTCTTAATTATTAAACACTTTGGGCCCATAGACAAAATAATTTTTGCTGCTTTCACTAAAGAATGCTCTTGCGCTAGTTGTCTGGCCTCTTCATCATTAATAGTAAGTACATCAACTTCTTTTAATGATTCTTTGAGATCTTCAATAAAATGATCCATCCAATAATTCATTGTATCTAATACAATTAATTTAGGTCTTTTTGTCATTTGATCTAAAACCTTCTTTTGAATTGAAGGCATTAAATTACCAAGCATTAAAAATTCAGAATCTTTAAGCTCTATAGGAACAATAGGATTAAAGTTCTCAAGAACATTAAGCTGAGTATCCAAAGTATCGCGACTATTCATATCATTATGATATTTCCCAGACCAAAAAAATGTTTTTTCACCTTTCTTTATTTGTAATCCACTGGTATTTACTGATTTATTTTGTAGCATCTTAATAGTTTCTTTTGGAAAATCTTCACCAACAACAGACACTAAATTTAGTTTATTTGTAAAAAAAGATGATGAAAGGCAAATATATGTAGCCGCACCACCAATTATTTTATCTGTTTTTCCAAAAGGAGTTTCAATAGCGTCAAAAGCGACTGTACCAACAACTAATAAATTCATTTTTTTTTTTTTGCAAATATATTGTATTATTTAAGTCATTCTTTATATTTTTGGAGCCGTTTTAAAAAACCTTCCTCCTTAGCTCAGCTGGTTAGAGCATCTGACTGTTAATCAGAGGGTCCTAGGTTCGAGTCCTAGAGGGGGAGCAAAAGATAAAGAGGTCTACATGAGTGGGCCTCTTTTTTTATGCCTTAATAAAACATCCTCATTTGAAAGGTAGCTATAAATCTCATCGGGAAGTACTTTAGGTATATTCAATTAAATAGAATTATTATTTTTGAAAAAAACTAAACATGAATTTTATTAAATTAATTTCACTATCGCTAATTGTTCTCGCTTCATGTACAGATATTGTAAAAAATAATGAAAGAGTAAAATCTAAAAATTATAAGCCAGTTATATTGAAATCAATAGAAATGACAGGTGACTTTGGAGATGTTTTTGATTGTGAGCAAGCAATTATAAAATATGAAAACTATATGGGAAAAAGCAAGCCATACTTAATGGTAGAATTACGTAGAACTAATCAAATGCTTCCAATTGATATTTCAAAAGAGTTTAAACAGTGCGGCTATGGAACAGGTAATCAAGATGTCTGCTTTCAATTAAATATTAATGATAATTTAAATATACCTTTTGCTGGCTCTAACAAAACCTACTCTAGCAATGAAATATTGCATGCCTTAAAGTTAAAATCAAATGAAAGCAGTTGGCTTAAATTTACATTTTATGAAGATGGTATAAATCGAATTAATGAAAAATATAGTGATTTAAATGCTTTTTCAGCAAAGATAGCAACGAGCTTCATGGCTATGGAAAGGGAAAATATCACTCTACCAACTCAAAATAAAAATTCGATCTCAAATGATCTTGATGAAATAGGAGATATTTTTGAAACTTATATAGACTTAATTGAAAAAATTTCTGATGAGAATATTGAAGATATAATAAATTCAAACAATAATAAAATTGAAACTATAACTACAGAAAATATAAGCGATTTTTTAGAGCTTTATGTCCAATTAATTGATGCTCAAATGGACATGTATAAAGATATAAATAGCGGAGACCTAACTGCAATTCAAGCATACCGTAAGGTTCTTGAAGAAAGTATAAATTTTGCTAAAAAAATTAATGAGTTTGATGACAATATAGATCCTGATGACTTTGATAAAATAGAAGAAATTAAAGATAAGTATTTTAAAATATTATCTATTTTGTCTGAGTAATTTTTTGAGATTAATTTTTATTTTTAAATAGTCTGCTTTTGCCTTTTTTAGATTTGCCACCTACTTTACTTCCATCTTTATATAATACTAATCTCCATTTAGATTTCTTCTTTGTATCTTTTTCGTCAAAAGATTCATCATATTCTGGACAATCTAAAGACACCGAACCGTTAAAGACTTTCTTTTGTGAGCGACAGGAACTGATTACTAAAACACTTAACAATAGTATAATGATATATTTAGTTACTGGAAGTTTCATAAGGTAAAAATACTATTATTTTTAGCCATATATTATGAAGAAGAAAAAAAAGTCAAAAAAAGCTAGAACATCAAGCTTAACAAATTCAAAATTATTTGATTTAATATTAAATATTTTTAAAGAAAAGAAGAGCAAATTAAATTACAAACAGATAAGCAAACAACTCGAAATTAAAGATATGGTCGTTAAAATTCAGATTATTGATGTCATGAAAGAAATGGCTGAATCTGGTATAATTGAAGAGGTGCAGAGGGGAGCTTATCGGATAATTGAAAAATCAAACAAAATTATCTGTGTAATCAAAAACACCAATAATCAAGGGGCTTTTGCAAGTATTGACAAAGACAATGAAGTATTTATTGATAAAAAATCAAGTCAATTTGTATTAGCAGGAGATGAAGTAGAGGTTAATTTATTTCAAAAAAGAAAAAAGAGACAAGAGGGGGAAGTTGTAAATGTTATTAAAAGAAAAAAATTAGACTTTGTCGGAGAAATAGATAACACATCAACAAACTTTTTTCTAATTCCAGATGATAGAAGAGTTTCTTTTGATGTTTTTTTACCTCCAAAATCTATAAAAAAAGAGTATTTAAATAAAAAAGTACTTGTTAGAGTTGAAGGCTGGGATAAAAAATTTAAAAACCCTATTGGTAAGGTGGTTAAAGTTATAGGCAATATTGAAGATCATAATACCGAAATTAATTCAATATTGATGGATTATGGTTTTGCACCAGAATTTCCAAAAAAAGTAGAAGAAGCTGCAAATAAAATAACTCATAATATATCAAATAAAGAAATCGAAAAAAGATTAGATATACGTACTACAACTACTTTTACTATTGACCCAAAAGATGCAAAAGACTTTGATGATGCATTATCTGTCAGAAAACTAAAAAATGAAAATTGGGAGATAGGAGTTCATATTGCAGACGTCTCACATTATGTTGAAGAGGGTAGTATAATTGATATGGAAGCAATTGAAAGAGCAACATCAGTATATTTAGTAGACAGAGTAATACCAATGCTTCCTGAAGTGCTTTCAAATGATATTTGCTCCCTTAAGCCTAATGTAGATAGGCTAGCTTATTCAGTTTTTTTTGAAATTAATGAAAAAGCAGAGGTCATTAATTATAAAATAGCAAAAACAGTAATACACTCTGATATTAGACTTACGTATGAATCAGCACAAGAGATTATCAATAGTAAAAAAGGTCCATTAGTAACTGAACTACTTTTACTGGATAAGCTATCTAAAATACTTAGAAGAAAAAGACAAGAAAATGGTTCAATTAACTTTGAAAGTAGTGAGGTTAAATTTATTTTAGATGATGATAATATGCCAATTGATGTGTATTTCAAAGAAAGCTTATCAACCAATCATTTAATCGAAGAGTTTATGTTACTTGCAAACAGAACAGTTGCAAAACACATTGGGTTTCCAAAAAAAAATGCAAAACCTTTTGTTTACAGAGTACACGATTTACCAGATAAAGAAAGAATTTCTACACTTAATGAAATTGTCAAAAAATTTGGACATAATATTGAAAATAATAACCCCAAAGTTCTTTCTAAATCACTAAATTATCTTTTAAATAAGGTGAAGGGGGAGCCAGAGCAACAAATGGTAGAAACTTTAACAATACGTTCAATGGCTAAAGCGGTATATACAACATCAAACATTGGTCACTATGGCCTATCATTTGATTATTATTCACATTTCACATCACCCATAAGAAGGTATCCAGACTTAATAGTTCATAGATTGCTTAATCAGTACATTAACAAAAAACCAAAAGAAAATATCGATTTAGAGAAAATATGCAAACATTGCTCTGAAAAAGAGAAGATTGCCTCTCAAGCCGAAAGAGATTCAATTAAATACATGCAAGTAAAATTTCTTAAAAATAAAGTAGGAAAAGTATACGATGGTATTATATCAGGAGTAACAGAATGGGGATTATATGTTGAAATTACAGCTAATAAATGTGAAGGACTTGTTAAAATTAGTAGTATAAAAAACGATCATTATATCTATAACGAAAAAACATACTCTATCACTGGTTATAGAACAAAAAAATCTTACCAATTAGGAGAAAAAGTTAGAATAAAAATCCAAAGAGCTGATTTAGAGAAAAAGCAAATGGATTTTATTCTAGTCTAAATTATTCTATAATTAATTGTCTTGTTTCATCAAAAGTAGAGCCTACAAAATTGATCTGGTAAATACCTTTTGACAATTCAGAAATATTTACATATTCTTTGTCTGCTACTTCAGCCTCAAAAACTAATTTGCCTGTAATATCAAATATCTTCATTTGAGAGTTCTCAATTAAGTTTGAAATATAAATATTATCTGAAGCTGGATTTGGATAAATGTTAACTCTATCAGGCCCATTTAACTCCATTCCAATATTTGTTGCAGTAATACATTCAGAGCTTAAGCCATTATTAATTGCCTCATTTATTGTTGTAGAAGATGCATTGTCCACGCGATTTGTATTATCGATTAACATACCTACAATATGTATTTTAGATTGGTCCCAAGATGGGTCTAAAGTAAACTCAAAACAAACGGTTTCAGTATCACCATTCACAAAAGCAGAGGATGTTAAAGGGGCTCCAGTAAAAGATGGGGCTACACCTCTTGCTACGTGTCTGTAAATCATTTGAGATGCAGGCACGGTAGATTGTAATGTTGACCAATCTGTTCCATCCACATCGATTAATGTGCTTCCTCCACTATAAGAATTAGATTGGTTATAAGAAGAGCCAAAACCAGTTACAGAATCTTCTACAAGAACACAAACGAATTTAAAATTTCCTGTTGCAGGGATTGTAAATCCTGCTGTTAAATTTACTGTTAATATATTGCCGTTTAATTCTGCACCATTCTCGATAATAGCTTTTGGCTGAACAACAATTCGCTGTAAGAAATCTTGTTTAAAATCTCCTGGATCAATATCTGGTCCTCTATCCACAATTCCACTAGGGTATCCAGAAATAAGTGAGGCCATTCCGTTATCATAATCAGCATCAGTCATAGGATCTCCATTATGAACAGCAATACCTTGCCAAAACCCTTCATAGTCATGATCCATCCAATTTAAGGCTACTGCACCTCTTGGACACCATCCACACCAAGTTCCTGTTGCTTCTTCTCCAACAACTAATTTGCCAGGTGCTGGAGTAATAGCATTTATTTGAATTGACATGTCGTCGTCACTTGGATCATCATCTGGCCCTAATCCATTTACATTGTAAACAGTAGCTGTTCCTATGTTTGTGCCACTAACTAATGTAATGGGAGTTGTAAAATTAACTTGATAGACATCAACAGTAGATAAATTAACTCCAGTAATATTCTCAGTCACTGTTACACCATTATAATCAAAGTCAACATCAAAAGATGTAATATTAGATATGCCTAAATTTCTTACATCTACAGATGGAATTCTTGATTGTGTATTTAAACCGGTAATTGGAGCAACCGATATCACTTGTGCATTTAAATTCTCTAAAACTGGAGCTGTATAAGACCAGCAAACATCATCAACATAAAATTGATGTCCTGTTATAGGATATAAATCTAAAGATGCTATCTTATTAATTGTGTTTGTAAAGCTTCCTTGAGTTACTCCATCAATAAAAAGTTCCCAATTATTATTCGTTAAATCACAAATAAGTTTTATTTCAAACCATTGCGCCTGCGGATATGATGTACTTAAATAATTTAACCCACTTCCTGTATTTTCTAAAACTAAAACTCCTAAATCCATTTTACAATCTAATGACCACACTTGCCCTGGCAGTGTCTCAGCCTGAAAATTAAAATATGCTCCTGTTCCAGAGTTCACATAAAACATGGATGAGAATTCAAAAATACCAATATCATATGGAGCAGCTGTTCCAAATGGGAGAACCACATCTTGAGGTCCACCAGCACCTACTGCTTCAAAATACAATGAATTATTTCCTGAACTTGCCATATTATTGGTAACATTAGCATCATCAGCATATGGTGGATTAGGAGCTGTTATCGACCCCCAAGTCTCCCAATCAGGTGATGTTTGTGCGATTGGATCTCCAGGCTGAAAAGAATCAAAATCTTCACAAATACTAGATGAAGGTGGATTGTAAATACACGAACCATCATCAATAGTAGCTAAAGGGTCATAGTTAACTGCAGTCGGATCCATACATCCAGGAACAGAAGAAGAGCCACAAGGCCCGGGCGTCCATGATGTAACACCACCAACAACTTCAGCAAGGCAATCGTTATTATAAGTAACACCATTACATCCACAAACTGGATTATATATAAATGTACACATTGCTGTGGGATCAATTAAAGAACTGTCAACACAAGCGATCTGTGCATTAGTACTGCTAAATATTGAAAGTGTAAAAAGTATGGTAAATATTTTCTTCATAATAGTTTGTCTTTAGGTAAAGGACTAAAATAGTAAATATTTTTGAAAAGATGTGTAAACTCAGTTTAACAACTAAAAATTAGTTTGAGTCTTCACTGTAACCATATCCATAACCGTAATTGTATGAATAATTGTATTTATAGCCATAACTGTAGCCATATCCATACCCATAAGTGTAAGCATTTTTCTCTCCAACTCCATTTAAAACTACACCTAAATTATTGTTTTTACTTAGTTTTGAAACATGATTAACAAGTTCTTTTTCAGTATGATTACATCTAGTAAGATATATAACTGCATCAGATTTTTCTAATATGGATTGTGAATCAGCCACTAATAATGTGGGAGCAGAGTCTAAAATAATATAATCGTAATCTTTTTTTGCTTCTTCTAAGAAGATGTCAAGATTACCATTATTAATTAAATTAAGTGGATTAGGAGGTATAACTCCACATAGCAGTACATCCATAGATTTAAATTCAGCAAAAGGCTTGAGCAAATTATCTTTCCAATTATGTTTATTATCAACTAAATAATTAACAACTCCCCCTTGGTTTTTGTCTTCACCCATATACTTATGAAGCTGTGGGTTCCTTAAATCAAAACCAACTAATAGCACTTTTTTATCTAAAGAAGCAAAAGCATTGGCTAAATTAATTGCTGTTAATGTTTTTCCTTCTCCTTTAATAGAAGAGGTGACGGTCAAAACGCTACACTGATTGGGTTTAAGAAGATATTTAGAATTTGACATAAGCATTCTAAATGATTCAGAAACTAATGATCTATCTTTTGGATTAATAAAAATCTTTTGTGAATCTGAAACATCAAAAAATGGAACTTCGGCAACTAAATTTAAATCTTTGGCCATTTCAAGAATATCTTCTCTAGTTTGAATTTTAGTATTATACATAAAGAGTACATATAACACAGAGAATGGTAAAAGTATACCAATTAATAATGCTCCTAAATAAATTCTATTAACCTTAGGTGACAAGGGAATAGATTTTGAAATAGCATATTCAACGACTTTAATACTTGGTTCTGTCACAGCATAACTTACTTCTGCCTCCTCTCTTTTTTGTAATAAAAATAAATACAACGCTTCTTTTGTTTCTTGATTTCTATTTATAGACCTAAGTAATTTTTCATTTAAAGGTAGTGAAACTAATTGCTTGTCAAACTTATTAAATTCATTAATTTGTTTTTCTTTAAGAATGTTAAGTTGATTAATATATGTTTGTAATGAAAATATAATACTTGATCTGCTGTCATTTATTAAGTCGTTACTCGCTAATGTAACGGGATTATTAGGGCCGGCACTTAGCAAAAGTCTTTTATGTTCTAAAACCTTTTCATTATAGCTCCCAATAAGTGAATTAATTTCTGTGCTATTAATACCAA